>ULMM01025833.1_pt1 | contig 9624 bp, 8 predicted proteins | sample 1951661 | NCBI WGS metagenome assembly ULMM01 (sample SAMEA4835551, study PRJEB28245) | human gut metagenome | biome: gut microbiome; material: fecal sample | place: Denmark | collected 2008 | reverse complement strand
CATAGCGGCAGCAAAATGCGGACATAACGTAACCCTTTTGGAAAAAAATGAAAAGCTTGGGAAAAAGCTGTTTATTACGGGAAAAGGCCGTTGTAATGTGACCAATGGAGCGGATATGGATGTGCTGTTCCAAAATGTCTGCACCAATGAAAAATTCCTGTACAGTGCTTTTTACAGCTTTGACAATACACAGGTGTGTGATCTGATCGAACAGGCGGGATGTCCCCTGAAAACAGAGCGGGGCGACAGGGTATTTCCGGTATCCGATCATTCTTCGGATGTGATCGCTGCCCTGCAGAGAGAATTGCATAAATATCATGTGGATATTCATCTGCACACAGAAGTGAAAAAGATCCTGACGAAGGAAAGTGACGACAATATTTGCTTTTACGGAGTGGAATGTACGGATCATAAGAAGTTGACCGCCGATGCCTGCATTATCTGTACAGGTGGCTGCTCCTATGCCGCTACCGGATCCACCGGAGACGGTTACCGGTTCGCAGAAGAGACGGGGCATAAAGTAACGGAGCGAAGGCCCGCATTGGTACCGTTAGAGATCCGCGAGAGCTGGTGCAAAGCACTGATGGGATTATCTCTTAAAAATGTGGAGATTCGGATGCAATGTGGGAAGAAGACCTGGTACGAAGGCTTCGGAGAGATGCTGTTTACCCATTTCGGTGTCAGCGGGCCGTTGATTTTGTCCGCCAGCAGCTTTTATTCCAAAAATATTTCTAAACGAAAAGGTGACGATGAGGTAAAGCTTTTCCTGGATCTGAAACCGGCACTGACACCGGAACAGTTAGATAAACGTCTGCTTCGGGATTTTGAGGAAGCGAAGAACAAGCAGTTTAAAAATGCACTGGATCATCTGTTTCCTGCGAAGCTGATCCCTGTTATGATAGAGTTGTCAGGAATCTCTCCAGAGAAGAAGGTCAACGAGATCAGCAGGGAAGAGAGAAAAGCTTTCGGAATGCTGATCAAGGCACTGCCCATGACGGTAACGGGGACGAGATCTTTTGCGGAAGCAATCATTACCCAGGGCGGAATCTCTGTAAAAGACATCAATCCTTCCACCATGGAATCCAGGCTGGTAAAGCATCTGTATTTTGCGGGGGAAGTACTGGATCTGGATGCCATGACCGGTGGCTTTAACTTACAGATTGCCTGGTCTACGGGACATTTGGCGGGAGAAAGCATACAATAAATTTTTTGAAAAATAGAATCATAAAGAAAATACGAAGAAAAGAGGATATGAATATGAGCTTTAATGTAGCTATTGACGGACCGGCAGGTGCCGGTAAAAGCACGATTGCCAGAGCAGTGGCAAAAAAGAAGGGCTTTATCTATGTGGATACCGGAGCAATGTACCGCGCCATGGCACTGTTCATGTTAAGAGAGGGTGTGGATCCTGCGGATGCGGCAGCCATCGCCGATAAATGTAAGGAGGCAGATATCACCATTCAATATGTGGACGGAGAACAGGTCGTATTATTAAACGGTGAAAACGTCAATGCTTATCTGCGTACCGAGGAGGTTGGCAACATGGCTTCCACCACCAGTGCACAGCCGGCGGTACGTACCAAACTGGTAGAACTCCAGCAGGCACTGGCAGCGAAAAGCGATGTGATCATGGACGGCCGTGATATCGGTACCGTAGTATTACCCCATGCACAGGTCAAAATCTATCTGACCGCCAGCAGTATGGTGAGAGCAAAAAGAAGATATGACGAGCTGACTGCCAAGGGTGAGTCCTGCGACTTAGAAAAGATCCGTCAGGATATCGAGGACAGAGATTACAGAGATATGCACAGAGAGACTTCTCCGTTAAAGCAGGCGGAGGATGCGGTGCTGGTGGATACCTCAGATATGACCATCGAACAGGTCATTGACCGGATCGTGGCACTGATTGGTTAAATGGGAGACGATATATGGAAGTAAGACTGGCAGACTGTGCAGGCTTTTGCTTTGGTGTAAAGCGTGCCGTGGATACTGTGTATGAACAATTAAAAAACGGGAAGACTATATATACCTATGGTCCCATTGTACACAACGAGGAAGTGGTCAGAGAACTGTCGGAAAAGGGTGTACGGGTTCTGGAGAACAAAGAGGATCTGAAACAGCTGAAAGCCGGGGAGAACATTCCCACAGTGATCATCCGTGCTCACGGTGTGGCAAAAGAGATCTATGACATCATGGAGGCAAACGGTCTGGAATGCATTGATGCCACCTGTCCTTTTGTGAAAAAGATCCATCGTATCGTGGAACTAAAAAGTAACGAGGGGTATCATGTGATCGTTGTGGGAGATCCGAAGCACCCGGAAGTAGAGGGGATCGTCGGCTGGTGTCCGGGACCCGTTACTGTTCTGGAGACTCCGGATCAGGCAGAAAATTTTGTAAAAACAGAAGGCGAAAAACTCTGCATTGTGTCTCAGACGACATATAACTACAATAAATTTCAATATATAGTTGAAATTTTTGAAAAAAAAGGTTACAATGATAGTGTTGTGAACACTATCTGTAATGCTACAGAAGAGCGACAGCGATCGGCAAAGACCATTGCAGCGGATGCTGACGTTATGATTGTAATAGGAGGGAAGCACAGTTCCAACAGCAGAAAGCTTTACGAAATCTGCCAAAGGGAATGTGAGCACACCTATTTTATACAGACACTGGATGACTTGCATTTAGATCTACCTAAAGCTGTTCGACTAGTGGGTATTACCGCGGGGGCTTCCACCCCAAATAAATTAATTGAGGAGGTTCAAAATTATGTCAGAATTAACTTTTGAACAAATGCTGGAAGAATCATTAAAGACAATACATGCAGGAGAGGTAGTCGAAGGTACAGTCATCGATGTGAAACCGGAAGAGATCATTCTGAACATCGGATATAAATCTGACGGTATTCTTACCAAGAACGAATATACCAACGACTCCAGCGTGGATCTTACCACAGTTGCCAAGGTTGGTGACACCATGGAAGTCAAGGTTCTGAAAGTAAATGACGGTGAGGGTCAGGTTCTCCTTACCTACAAGCGTCTTGCTGCAGACAGAGGCAACAAGAGAATCGAAGAAGCATTTAACAATCACGAAGTACTTAAGGCAACCGTATCTCAGGTACTGGACGGTGGTTTAAGCGTAATTGTGGACGAAGTAAGAATCTTCATCCCCGCAAGCCTGGTATCCGATACTTATGAGAAGGATCTGACCAAGTATGCAGGACAGGAGATTGAATTCGTGATCAGCGAGTACAATCCCAAGAGAAGAAGATATATCGGCGACCGTAAACAGCTGATCGTAGCCAAGAAGGCTGAGCTGCAGAAGGAACTCTTTGAGAAGATCAAAGAAGGCGATATCGTTGAAGGTGTTGTTAAGAACGTAACTGATTTCGGCGCATTTATCGATCTTGGCGGCGCAGACGGACTGCTTCACATCTCCGAGATGTCCTGGGGCAGAGTTGAACATCCCAAGAAGGTATTCAAGGTTGGCGATAAGCTGAAAGTCCTGATCAAAGAGATCAACGGCAATAAGATCGCACTGTCTCTGAAGTTTGACGATGCTAACCCCTGGAAGGATGCTGCACAGAAGTATGCTGTCGGCAATGTAGTAACCGGTAAGGTTGCAAGAATGACCGACTTTGGTGCTTTCGTAGAATTAGAGCCCGGTGTAGATGCTCTGCTTCATGTATCCCAGATCGCAAAGGAGCACATTGAGAAACCTTCCGATGTACTGAGCGTTGGCGATGAAGTTACAGCTAAGGTTGTAGATTTCAATGAGGCTGATCACAAGATCTCCCTGAGCGTAAAGGCTCTGACAGCTCCCGAACCTGCAGAGGCAGAGGAAGAGTCTGATGCAGATGTCGTATCTGTAGATATCGATGCTGTGATCGCTGCAGAGGCTGAGAATACTGAGGAATAATTAACAGCTGGGTGGTTGATATTCATGATATATGATTATGAGTATTTTAAAAAGGAGATATATTCTCTGACTACGATCGATCTGAATGCTTATAAAGAGAAGCAGATGAAGCGGCGTATCGATACTCTGATCGCAAAACACAAGATCGTAGGATATGATAAGTATGTACAGGCACTGAAGACGGATAGAGAACTTTTCGAGGAATTTGTAGGGTATATTACCATCAATGTATCGGAGTTCTATCGTAATCCCGAACAGTGGAAATATCTGGATGAGACAGTTATCCCGGAACTGATTCAGCGCTTTGGTAAGAATTTAAAAATCTGGAGCGCTGCCTGTTCTACGGGAGATGAGCCGTACTCACTGGTTATGGCTTTGTCACGGCATGTTCCGTTACAACAGATCCATATCTATGCTACGGATCTGGACAAGCAGGTGATTGCAAAGGCAAAGACCGGATTGTACAATGAGAAGAGCATAGAAGGTGTACCGGAAGATTTAAAGAAGAAATATTTCACGAAGATCGGTCCCTCTTATAAGATTGCGGATGAGATTAAGGCAAGAGTTGATTTTCATCAGCATAATCTGTTGAAGGATGCTTATCCGACAGAATATCATCTGATCGTGTGCAGAAATGTTCTGATCTATTTTACAGAGGAAGCAAAAGATGAAGTATTCCGAAAGTATTATCATTCCCTGGCAAAGGGTGGAATGCTTTTTATCGGAAGTACGGAACAGATCATGAATTATCGTGAGATAGGATTTGAGAGAAAAAGTTCTTTTTATTATGTCAAACCCTTATAGGTTTATAGGAAGAAAAAAGGAAAGCGATCAGCTTTCCTTTTTTTAATATGTGGCGGCAATCATGGACAGGACGTGATTGGCATAACGGGAAAAACCTTCACGGTTCTTCTTCATTTCATCTGTAAGTTCAAAAAATAATTCCTTGCTCTTATAATCTCTCTTGAAGAAAGGTGTAAATAAAATATCCCACTGGGGAAGATAACAGGAAAACTTCCTGGTATAGCAATTCGCTGCGGAAGCCTGGAGTCTGTGTTCCTTATCGACAAAACCAGCTACGGATTTATGAAGTGCCACATCTTCGGTAGGAAGATAATAATAATCCTTGTAGTTCGAATAGAAATATTTTAATTCTTCTTCATAGATCGGAACCTTAAGAGTAGCAGATTCTCCCTCGCCGCGGAAGTAACAATTACCGGCAGAGGCAGTAATAGGTTTGGGCAGCGGTGTAGGAATCTGCAGTGTGATCAGCAGCTCTTTTCGCTGTGCCCCATGCATATCTTTGTAATAATTGGCCTGTACCTTTTTTGCTTTGACACAGTTCTCGTTAAACAGATCATAGTAAGCGAGAATCGGAAGAACTTCCAACATCCCTTTTAAATCGTCCGCATTGTGAAGGAATAAAGCCTTTTCGGTGAATTCGGAAGGATTCTTGACATAGTCGTGATATAATCCGATCAATTCACCACCGGAAAAGACATCCGTACGGGCGATTCCAAGGTATTGCTCCAGAGTTTTCTGTTTGCAGTTGGGCAACTTTAAGAAAAACTTATAAGGAGAGATCCGACGATAAATATCGATTCCCTGAAAACCTTCGAAAGAAAATGGAAGCATTAACTGGGCACATTTCTGGCTGATAAAGGGAAGGTCGAAGTTATTGCCGTTGAAATGAACCAGATATTTATAGGATCTCGCAAAGTCAAAGAAAGCAGTGAGGATCGCTCCCTCCTGCGCGTAATCCTCTGCCATCCATTGTATGGTATGCCATTTACCGGCCCGATTGTAAGCGCAGCCTATCATATATAAATAAGAAGTACGGGAAGTAAATCCCGTGGTCTCAATATCGAGAAACAGTACCTGTTCCAGAGGTGCCAGCTTATCCAAGGGATAGGAGATCGCAAAATCCTCCAGAGTCTCTTCTGATTTTTTCATGTATGACCTCTTTCTGCCGTGGGGCATGTTTGCTTATTTAATTTATTCTACCATAATTTTATAAAATGCAGTAGCATTTTGTTGATAAAAGTTGATAAAAATTGATAAAAATAGTACAATTATCGTAATGTGATCTGAAATACAAGAATGATTCAGAAAGGACGATAGAAAAATGGCGAAGTTGACATTTGTAGGTGGAATCCATCCCTATGACGGCAAAGATCTGTCGAAAGACAAGCCGATCCAGGATGTTCTGCCTAAGGGAGAAATGGTCTATCCCATGTCTCAGCATATCGGAGCCCCGGCTAAGCCAATCGTGGCAAAAGGAGATCGTGTACTTGCAGGACAGAAGATAGCGGAGAGTGGTGGATTTGTGTCGGCGCCGATTTATGCATCCGTGTCCGGTACTGTAAAGTCTATCGAGACAAGGCGTGTAGTGACGGGAGATCTGATACAGAGCATTGTAATAGACAATGACGGTCTGTATGAAAGTATGGAATTTCATCCCTATGCACCGGTGGATAAATTACAAAAAGATGAGATCATCGATATTGTAAAAGAAGCCGGAGTTGTAGGTATGGGAGGAGCCGGCTTTCCTACCCATGTAAAATTATCTCCGAAGGATCCTGATAAAATTGACTATGTAATTGCAAACTGTGCGGAATGTGAGCCTTATCTGACTTCTGATTACCGCAGGATGATGGAGGAGCCGGACAAGTTGATCGGCGGTCTGAAGATCATACTGAAGCTGTTCGATAATGCTCATGGAATTCTGGCAGTGGAAGATAATAAACCGGATTGCATCTCTCTGTTAAAACAGATGACCAAAAATGATCCGCAGATCACGGTCAAGGCATTGAAGACCAAGTACCCGCAGGGTGCGGAACGTCAGCTGATCTATGCCACAACGGGTCGGAAGATCAATTCTTCCATGCTGCCCGCGGATGTGGGATGCATTGTAGACAATGTAGATACCGTGGTTGCTATTTACAGAGCAGTTACAGAAGGACGCCCTCTGATGGAGCGCATTGTCACGGTAACCGGTGATGCTGTGGCGAATCCACGGAACTTCCGGGTACCCATCGGTATGAGTTATCAGGAACTGTTGGATGTGGCGGGAGGATTTAAACAGGATCCGGAGAAGATTATCTGCGGTGGTCCGATGATGGGATTCGGTATGTTTGATCTCAATGTTCCGACGACCAAGACTTCTACTGCTTTGCTGGCATTGACACAGGATGATGTCTCTGCGATGGAACCCAGCCCCTGTATTAACTGTGGACGATGTGTGGAAGCATGCCCGGGACGGATCGTTCCCAGTCTGCTGGCAACTTATGCGGAGCATTTTGACGAAGAGTCATTCGTAGAACATAACGGAATGGAATGCTGTGAGTGTGGCTGCTGCAGCTTTGTATGTCCTGCCAAGAGACCTCTGACGCAGGAGATCAAGTCCATGCGTAAAATTCAACTGGCCAAAAAGAAAAAGAAGTAGGAGGGAAGAACAGTGAGTGAACTTTTAAAAGTATCTTCAAATCCTCATATAAGGTCGAAAGTAACGACCAGTAGTATTATGACGGCTGTGGTGATCGCACTGCTGCCTGCTGCCGGCTTCGGAATCTACAATTTCGGTCCCAGAGCACTGGCAGTAATGGCTGTTACCATTGCAAGCACAGTCCTGACAGAATTGTTATTCGGCTGGCTGTGGAAGAAGAAAATAACCATAACAGACATGTCGGCGGTGGTCCCCGGACTGCTGCTGGCACTGAATCTGCCGGTAAGTATTCCTCTGTGGATGGCTGCCCTGGGCGGTGTGTTTGCAATTCTTGTAGTAAAAATGTTGTTTGGAGGCCTGGGACAAAATTTTATGAACCCGGCACTGGCAGCAAGATGTTTCTTATTGATCTCTTTCCCTTCGCAGATGACGAACTTCGTCTGTGATGCTTATACCGGAGCCACTCCGCTGGCGGCACTGAAGGCAGGAGAGAGTGTCAATGTCATGAATATGATCGTAGGTAAGACAGCCGGTACCATCGGTGAGACTTCCGTTATTGCGTTACTGATCGGGGCATGTTTTCTGATCCTGATCGGAGTGATCGATCTGCGCATTCCGGGAACCTATATTGTGACAGTGATCCTGTTTGCCGGATTTTTCGGCGGACATGGTTTTGATCCCGCATATCTGTCGGCACAGTTGGCCGGTGGCGGTCTGATCCTGGGTGCCTTTTTCATGGCTACGGATTATGTTACCCGCCCGATCACCATCAAAGGACAGTATGTATATGGTGTTGTACTGGGACTTCTTACCGGAATCTTCCGTATCTTCGGACCGGGAGCGGAAGGAGTATCTTATGCTATCATTTTAGGAAACCTTCTGGTACCTCTGATTGAAAAATTCACCATGCCGGTTGCTTTCGGAAGAAAGGCAGGTGCGAAACATGAAAAATAAAAATGATGTACAGGCAATGTTAAAAGAAGCAGGCATTTTATTTGCCATCACCCTGATCGCCGGCCTGTTACTTGGATTTGTCTATGAACTTACCAAGGAACCCATCCGTCTGCAGGAAGAAAAAGCAGTGCAGGAAGCCTGCCAGGCAGTATTTACGGATGCCGGACATTTTGAAGAATTGGATCCGTATATCCCTTCCGATGATACGGCGCAGAAGCTTTCCGATACCGGAATTACCATCGGTACGGTATATGAAGCTCAGGATGCCTCCGGAGAGAAACTGGGCTATGTGATCCAGACCACATCTTCTGAGGGATACGGCGGAAATATCGTTTTGTATGTGGGAATCCGTCTGGACGGTACCGTAAATGATATTTCTATTTTGAGTATCTCCGAGACACCGGGACTGGGAATGAAAGCAGGCGATGTATTGGTACCGCAGTTCCATCAGAAAAATGTGAAGAGCTTTACGTATACCAAGACCGGTTCCACTTCTGACAGTGAGATTGATGCCATCAGCGGTGCAACGATCACCACCAGGGCCGTGACCAATGCCGTGAACGGAAGCCTTCTGGCATTTCATGATTATGTACAGGGAGGTGCAGGCAATGAATAAAGCAGGTGAAAGACTTTACAACGGCATTATCAAGGAGAATCCTACCTTTGTGCTGATGCTGGGAATGTGTCCTACACTGGCCGTAACCACTTCCGCAATGAACGGTCTGGGAATGGGACTGACGACGGCGGTGGTACTTACGATGAGCAATCTGATCATTTCCCTGTTGCGGAAAGTGATTCCCAGCCGTGTGAGAATCCCCGCATTTATCGTAATTATAGCTTCATTTGTAACGGCGGTGCAGTTACTTTTACAGGCATATCTGCCGTCTCTGAATGATGCATTGGGTGTATACATTCCTTTGATCGTTGTGAACTGTATTATTTTGGGAAGAGCGGAGAGCTATGCATACTCCAATCCGCCGATTCCTTCTTTGTTTGACGGACTTGGCATGGGACTTGGTTTCTCCCTGGCATTGACCTGTATCGGTGCCGTGAGAGAGATTCTGGCGGCAGGATCTGTCTTCGGATTCCGGATCATGCCGGATTCCTATGTAACGATCAACATCTTCGGACTGGCTCCCGGTGCGTTCTTTGTGCTGGCTGCATTGACTGCTCTGCAGAATTATGTGAAGAACAAGAGAAAACTGGCAGGCAAGGATTATGAGAAAATCCAGTCCGGCTGCGGACATGATTGTCTGCACTGTGGCGAAAGCGGCTGTTCAGAGAAATTTTACGACAATACCGATACT
>ULMM01013893.1_pt1 | contig 9707 bp, 6 predicted proteins | sample 1951661 | NCBI WGS metagenome assembly ULMM01 (sample SAMEA4835551, study PRJEB28245) | human gut metagenome | biome: gut microbiome; material: fecal sample | place: Denmark | collected 2008 | reverse complement strand
GATGTTTTCGAATTAAAGGGAAAAGTTTTGCGGATAATTGACAAAAGAGTATATTTTTTTAATGAAGAAGGAATATATGAAAGAACGTCAATTATTGGTGCGAAAGATAAGAAACTAAAAAATTTAGGATTTAATGGTAACACAGGACAATATTATAGTACAAAGAGTTTATATGCGTATTTTCCGGACATATATTCAATTGCAGTAGAAAGAGCTGCGGCTTGCTTAAGTGTAGGAGATTCTATTCAAGAATTTAACCAAAATATTCTAAAGTTTGAAAAACTGTACAAAACAAAAAAATTTGAGTTAACAAATACGGTTTTTCGAATACGTGGAGGAAGATTTTATTTTTTTGATGAGAATGAAAAATATACATGCTTAAAAGAAAAAGAGATATTGCCATCTAATATATTTATAGGAGAGGTTTTTGTTAGGGATGCAAAACATGTTTCATATTATTGTGGCTTGCAAGTCCGTCAATTAGCTAAAGTGTTAGATGTAACTAATTTGAATATATTAAGAAAAGCACTTGGAAAGTTGAATGTAGGAGATACATTGGATATATTAAAGGAATATTGCAATGGAGGTATTATACTAGAAAAAACAAATTTACCAGATGGATTGGAACGGTTTGTTACACGGATTCAAAGACCAGAATTTGTATGTGAACCAGAAAATCCAAATAAATACACAACTTTTGACTATATCCATGTGTATGTAGGTATAATTGAGGAATGGAAAACTGATAGAAAAAAATATATTGAAGAACATAAAAAAGAAATAGCTAAAATGGTTTTTGACAAGATAGAAAAAGATAGAATATTTTTAAAATATGGGATACCAATAAATTTCTTGAAAGTTTCAAAAATAACTTTAGTAAAAAGAACATCTGAAATTCATTATGTCTTAGTAATAAAAGACATTAATTAATTTAAAATTCTAATATGGAATTGACAACTAAAAAGATGTAGTTTGTATAGAACTATATCTTTTTAGTTATATGAAAAAAATTATAGAATATTTAAAAAAATTAGCACTCTACTATTGACAGTGCTAAAATAATATAGTATAATAAAAAAGTACTGAGAAAGAATAAATAATAATGCATAAAAAGGCAAAAATAAATATAATGTAAAAGCACATTCTTATGAATAGTGCTTTTAAACATAGCTTAAAAAATAATTAGACTACTAAATGCCTAAAAGAAGGAGGGATAAAAATGAATGTACAAAAATTCACACAAAAATCATTGGAAGCAATACAAAATGCACAAAGTATAGCATTAGAAAATCAGAATGCACAAATAGAACAAGAACATTTGATGCTTGCGCTATTAGAACAAGAAGAAAGCTTAATAAAAGAATTATTAAAAAAGATGGGGGTATCTGCAAATTTTGAAAATACATTAAAAAATAAAATTAATCAGATGCCAAAAATGTCAGGAGGAGCTAGACCAAATGATAGTATATATGTTTCAAGGGATGTAGATTTGACTTTAAATGATTCAGAAAAAATCGCATCTAAAATGAAAGACGAATATGTGTCAGTAGAACATATAATGTTATCAATATTTGATAATGCAAATAGTCAAATAAAAGAATTATTTAGAACATATAATATAAATAAAAGTGAATTTTTAAAAGCATTGTCAAGTGTAAGAGGAAATACAAGAGTGACAACAGATAATCCAGAAGAAACTTATAATGCATTAAAAAAGTATGGTCAAGATTTAGTAAAAATGGCAAGAGAGCAAAAATTAGATCCAGTTATAGGTAGAGACACAGAAATAAGAAATGTAATAAGAATATTATCAAGAAAAACTAAAAATAATCCATGTTTAATAGGAGAACCAGGTGTTGGAAAAACAGCTATAGCAGAAGGACTAGCACTTAGAATAGTTAGAGGTGATGTACCTGAGGGATTAAAGGATTGTACAATATTTTCTTTAGATATGGGATCACTTGTTGCAGGAGCAAAATATAGAGGAGAATTTGAAGAAAGATTAAAAGCTGTTTTACAAGAAGTAAAAAAGAGTGAAGGAAAAATAATTTTATTTATAGATGAGATTCATACAATTGTTGGTGCTGGAAAAACAGATGGTGCTATGGATGCAGGAAACTTATTGAAGCCAATGCTAGCAAGGGGAGAATTACATTGTATAGGAGCAACAACACTAAATGAATATCGTCAATATATAGAAAAGGATCAAGCACTAGAAAGACGTTTTCAACCTGTAATGGTAGATGAGCCAAGTGTAGAAGACACAATATCAATATTAAGAGGCTTAAAAGAAAGATATGAAGTATATCATGGTGTAAAAATTGCAGATAATGCACTTATTGCAGCGGCAACTTTATCACATAGATATATATCAGATAGATTTTTACCAGATAAAGCAATTGACTTAATAGATGAAGCATGTAGCATGATAAAAACAGAAATGGAGTCTATGCCAACCGAGTTGGATGAAATATCAAGAAAAATAATGCAATTAGAAATAGAAGAAACAGCATTATCAAAAGAAACAGACGAAATGTCAAAACAAAGATTACAAGATATTCAAAAGGAAAAGGCAGAGTTAAAAACAAAATTTGATTCTATGAAAGTAAAATGGGAAAATGAAAAACAATCAATTGGTAAAGTGCAAAGATTAAGAGAAGAAATAGAAAGAGTAAATAGCCAGATTGAACAAGCAGAAAGAAATTATGAATTAAATAAAGCAGCAGAATTAAAATATGGAAAATTACCAGAATTGAAAAAGCAACTAGAAATAGAAGAAGAAAAAGCAGAAAAAGAGAAAAATACTGATAATAGCTTGTTACGTAATAAGGTAACAGAAGATGAAATTACAAAAATAATATCAAGATGGACAGGAATTCCAGTAGCAAAATTAATGGAAGGTGAAAGAGAGAAACTATTACATTTAAGTGATATTTTGCATAAAAGAGTAATTGGTCAAAATGAGGCAGTAGAAAAAGTATCTGAAGCAATTATACGTTCAAGAGCAGGAATAAGCGATCCACGTAGACCAATAGGATCATTTCTATTTTTAGGACCAACAGGTGTGGGAAAAACAGAGTTGGCAAAAGCATTAGCAGAGAGCTTATTTGATGATGAACATAATATTGTTAGAATTGATATGTCAGAATATATGGAAAAATATTCTGTGTCTAGGTTAATTGGTGCGCCTCCAGGATATGTTGGCTATGAAGAGGGTGGACAATTAACAGAAGCTGTTAGAAGAAAACCATATTCAGTAGTACTTTTTGATGAAATAGAAAAGGCACATCCAGATGTATTTAATATTTTATTGCAAGTGTTAGATGATGGAAGAATTACAGATTCTCAAGGTAGAACAGTAGACTTCAAAAATACTATAATAATTTTAACTTCTAATTTGGGTTCAGAATATATATTAGAAGGAATTGATAATAATGGAGAAATATCAAAAGAAGCACAAGACAAGGTAAATACTTTATTAAAAAAGAGCTTCCGCCCAGAATTTTTAAATCGTTTAGATGAAATAGTATTTTATAAACCATTAAAGAAAACAGAAATATCTAAAATCTTAGATTTATTGATTATAGACTTAGAAAAAAGATTAGAGGATAAACATATTCATTTGGAACTAACAGAAGCTGCTAAAAATTATTTAATTGATAATGGATATGATGAAATCTATGGTGCTAGACCTTTAAAAAGATTTGTTCAGAAAAAGTTAGAAACTTTAATTGCTAAAAAGATTTTGACACAGGAAATTCTACCTAATACTACAGTTGTAGTTGATTGCAAAGAAAATGAATTATGCTTAAGCAGAGAATAATATGTTTGAAGAAATTAAAAATACAGGTATTAATTTAACAGAAGAGAAAGATGTAAAAAAAGCTTATGAATTAATATTAAATAAATATTTTAATAAATAAAAAGCAAAAAAAACTAATAGAGAGACTGCTTTTTTTACAGTCTCTCTAAATAAAATTTTTAATGTTTACTTAAATTTCAATCTTAGGCTGATACTTTTCAAGCCACATATTAACCTGACACAAATAAGCCATCAGTTGAGGCCCAGTCATAAGTTGCCCAAACCAAGGACGGGAAAAAGCTTTACCATTAGTTTCAAGAATGTCTAAAATATAATTCTTATTCAAAATATAATTAATAGGAGCATTATTATTTTTCATAATATTAGTAAGCATACCTTTAACTTTGGTCAAGTAAGTAGGGTTATGAGTTTTAGGATAAGGTGATTTTTTTCTGTCAACAATTTCTTCCGGAAGAAAATCATGGCAAATATATCTAAGAAGACCTTTTTCACGACCATTCAAAGATTTCATTTCCCATGGAATATTCCAAACATATTGAGCTAATCTATAATCACAAAAAGGAACACGAAGTTCAAAACCATTATACATTGCCATTCTATCAGAGCGGTCTAGTAAAGTCTGCATAAACCAATTTAAAGTTAAGTATGAAATTTTTCTTTTTTCAGCGGTTTCTTTGGAATCGGAATCAAGAATATCAACTTCTGCTAAACTTTCGTTATATCTATAATCAATGTATTCTCTTAAATTAATTTTATTTGAAATATAAGGATTTAATAGTTTTTGTCTTTCACTTATCGCAATAGACCATGGAAAAGTACCACTGTTTAAACTATCTTCACGGAAAAACCATGGGTATCCACCAAAAATTTCGTCAGCACATTCACCTGTTAGAGAAACAGTCATTTCTTTTTTTACATTTTTACAAAACAAAAGTAGAGAAGAATCAATATCTGCCATTCCAGGCATATCTCTGGCAATCATAGCATCTTCTAAATATTTAGCAAGTTCAGGGGTATCGATAATAATAGAGTGATGGTTTGTATAAAGATTTTTAGTCATTAAGTTTATATAATAACTATCTGAATTTGGCTGAAAATCGCTTTTTACAAAGTTTTTATCATTATCTACATAATCAATAGAATAAGTATTTAGAGGTGGTAAATTTTCTTTCTTATAATAATCAGCAGCAAATTTTGTTATTATACTTGAGTCTAGTCCTCCAGAAAGAAAAGTACATAGTGGAACATCTGATATAAGTTGACGTGTTATAGAATCATTTAATAAAAATTTTATTTTTTCGCAAGTTTGTTTTAAAGTGTCAGAATGGGGCTTTGAAATTAGTTTCCAATATCTTTGGATATGAAGTCCAGAATCATTATATATAGCATAGTGCGCAGGTTTTAATTCATTAATGTTTTTAAAAATGGTTGTTCCAGAAGTATGAGAAGGGCCAATTCCAAATAATTCACTTAACCCTTGATTATTTAAAACTTTTTCGATTCCTGGATATTCAAAGATAGCTTTTAATTCTGAAGCAAAAATTAATGTATTGTTAAGTATTGTATAAAATAAAGGTTTAACACCAAAATGGTCTCTAGCTAAAAACAATTCTTTGTTTTTGGAGTTCCAAATAGCAAATGCAAATATACCGTTTAAGTGCTTTACAACAGAATTTCCATAGTAAATATAACTTTTTAATAAAATTTCTGTGTCACAGTGGCCATTAAATGTAAAACCATTTTGTATCAATGTTTCTTTTAATTCTTTTGTATTATAAATTTGACCATTATATACAATGGCATAATCGCCAAAACTATATTTTTCTATCATTGGTTGTTTTCCGTTTTTGGGGTCTATAACTATAAGACGTTTATGTGCCATACATATATAATTGTTAATGTAGAATCCTTCTTCATCAGGACCTCTTTTAGAAAGAGTATTATTCATTTTTTTTAATAAGTCAATTTCTTTTTCATACTTGAAATCTTTTTTTAAGTTTGTAAAACCAACAAAACCACACATAATTACCTCCAATATTAATATTTAACTATATTAATAATATGAGAAATACAGGATATGAGTTCCTAATTATGTAAATTTGACAAAATATGACAAAAGATGTATAATCTTAGGGCAAAGAGAGGAGAGTTAGTAATGAATACATTGCAAAAAGTATTTAAACATTTAAGTTTAATTAGTAGGCACAAATGGGTAGTGTTTAAATTGTGTTGTAAAGTAGGAGAAGCAAAGAGAGGATTATTACATGATTTGTCAAAATATTCATGGACAGAATTTTCAGAAAGTGTTAAATATTATAATGGTAGCCATTCACCTATAACAGAATGCAAAAAGGTCAACGGATATTCAAAAGCGTGGTTACATCATAAGGGGAGAAATAGACATCATGCAGAATATTGGTATGATTCAAGTGCACCAGAACCAATGCCTATAATGCCATATAAATATGTAGCAGAAATGTTATGTGATAAGATGGCTGCAGGAATGATCTATCAAGGTGAGAAATGGACTAAAGAATATGAATTGCAATATTGGCTAAATGAAAAAGATAGTACTTTGGCAAATGATAAAATAAAAGATTTAGTTACAGATTGTTTAACACAAGTTGCTGAAAAAGGCGTGGATGCAGTGTATACAAAGGAAAACTTTAAGAGTCTATACCAAAAATATTGTGGCTAGAAAAAAATATTGTTTTTAGACATTGACAAAATAAAAAAATACTAGTATAATTTTAAGGTGCACATTTTTAAAGTGTTAATATTGTGCATATAAAAATAGTTAAAGAAAATAAGATATATATATATCTGTTTAAGGAGGGATTTTAGATGGCACAACCAAAAAGAAGATGGTCAAAAGCAAGAACACATGCAAAAAGATCAACATGGAAAAAAGAACAACCAACATTTTCAACATGTCCACATTGTCATGAACCAGTATTACCACATAGAGTTTGCGCAAATTGCGGATATTATGATGGAAAACAAGTAGTTGCAAAAAAAGAAGCTGAAAATGCATAATTATATAAAAAGAGCTATATTTAATATGGTTCTTTTTTTTTGTTATTTATTGAATTATTTTTTACGATGTGTTAAAATAAGATTGTAACTCTTAAAAAAGTCCGACTAAATTAAGGAGGAATTGCGTTATGACAAAAACATATTCTTTTATCTCACGGGACATGAGACGGATTATTGCAGGTGTGGCAATTGAATGTGGAATTGAATTCAAAGTCGACAAAGTTAAAGAATCAATTAACATTTTTGGTGATGCCGCAAAAGTACAAAAGGCTGTAGAGAAGATAAAAATTGAATATGGAATCTCTGGCTAATATTGCAAAGAGTAGGTCATTAGAAAGTAAAATTTACAATCTAATGACCTTTTAAAATTTTAAAAAAACTATTGCTAAATTTATATTTTAGTGATATAGTAAACAAGTAAAAAAACGAATAAAGACAAAATTTAAACAGGGAGGAAAAATCCAATATGAAATTATTTAAAACTTATAGTGAAAAAGAAGTAAAAAGAGTAATGCCAATCGTTAGACAAATAAACGATTTAGAAGGAGAAATATCAAAATTAACAGATAGTGAACTAAGGGCAAAAACAGATTATTTTAAAAAACAATTAAAAGAAGAAGGAAAAACATTAAATGATATTTTACCAGAGGCATTTGCAGTTGTTAGAGAAGCATCAAAAAGAACTTTAGGATTAAGACATTTTGATGTACAATTAATAGGAGGTATTATATTACATCAAGGAAGAATAGCAGAAATGAAAACAGGTGAAGGAAAAACATTGGTAGCAACACTTCCTGTATATTTGAATGCACTAGAAGAGAAAGGTGTGCATGTAATTACCGTAAATGATTATTTGGCAAAAAGAGATAGTGAATGGATGGGAAAATTATATAAATTCTTAGGCCTTTCAGTAGGACTAGTTGTAAATGGAATGGACCCAGACCAAAAACAAAAAGCGTATAATGCAGACATAACATATGGAACAAACAATGAGTTTGGTTTTGATTACTTAAGAGATAACATGGTAATATATAAAAATCAATTAGTACAAAGGGATTTACATTATGCAATAGTAGACGAAATTGATAGTATTTTAATTGATGAAGCACGTACACCATTAATTATTTCAGGAAGAGCAAATGAATCATCAGATTTATATAAAAAAGCTGATGACTTTGTAAAAAGGTTAGAGCCTAAAGTTATAGTAGAAGAAGATGTAAAAGATTATGACCAAGCAGAAGATAACGAAAAATACGATTATATTGTAGATTTAAAAGCAAAATCAGCATCACTTACACAAAAAGGAATTAAAAAGGCTGAAGAATTTTTCAAATTAGACAACTTTAATGACTTGGAAAATTCAACATTAGTACATCATGTGAACCAAGCTTTACGCGCACATGGAGTAATGAAAAAAGATATAGATTACATAGTAAAAAATGGAGAAGTTCTTATTGTAGATGAATTTACAGGACGTATTATGTATGGAAGAAGATATAACAATGGATTACATCAAGCAATAGAAGCAAAAGAACATGTAAAAATAGCAGATGAATCAAAAACATTAGCAACAATAACATTCCAAAACTTTTTCAGAATGTATGATAAATTAGCTGGTATGACAGGTACAGCCATGACAGAAGCAGCAGAATTTGAAGAAATATACAATTTAGATGTTGTATCAATACCAACAAATAAACCAATGATTCGTAAGGATGAAAATGATGTAATATATAAAACAGAAAAAGCTAAATTTAATGCAGTTGTAGAAAGTGTAAAACAAAGTTATGAAAAAGGACAACCAGTATTAATAGGTACAGTATCTATTGAAAAATCAGAAAAATTAAGTAAATTGTTGCAAAAAGAAAGAATTCCACATGAAGTATTAAATGCTAAATCACATGAAAAGGAAGCTATGATAGTAGCACAAGCTGGTAAATTTGGAGCAGTTACAATAGCAACAAATATGGCAGGACGTGGTACAGATATTATGCTTGGAGGAAATAGTGAGTATTTAGCTAAAGAAGAAATGCTAAAAAACAGAGTACCAGAAAACTTAGTAGAAGAAGCAAATACTTATTATGAAACAGATGACCAAGAAATTTTAAGGGCAAGAGAGCAATTTAAAAAATTAGTAGAAAAATATGATGAAAAAATAAAAGAAGAAAAAGAAAAAGTATTAGCAGCTGGTGGATTAAAAATAATAGGAACAGAAAGACATGAATCAAGAAGAATTGACAATCAGTTAAGGGGACGTAGTGGACGTCAAGGAGACCCAGGAGAATCTAAATTCTATATAGCATTAGAAGACGACTTAATGAAAATATTTGGTGGAGATACAATAACAAAAGTATATAATACATTAGGCGCAGATGAAAATATGCCAATAGAATCAAGAATAATTTCTAAAGCAGTTGAAAATGCTCAAAAGAAAGTAGAAGGAAGAAACTTTGCAATACGTAAAAATGTATTGAAATATGATGATGTAAATAATGTTCAAAGAGAAATTATTTATAAACAAAGACGTGAAGTTCTTGATGGTGAAAACTTAAGAGATAATATGGTAAATATGATAAATAGTGTGGCAGATGAAACAGTTGATACTTATATTGATGCAGAAAAAAATCATGTTGATGTAGAGCCATTAGATAACGAGATTCAAACAAACTTTGGTATTTTCATGAGAGAATATTTAAAAGAAAATGAAAAGGAACCAGAGGCAATTAAAGAAGAATTGAAAAAACAAGCTATTGCACGCTATGAAGAAAAAGAAAAAGATGTCGGAGATCAAATGAGAGAACTTGAAAGAGTTATATTGCTAAAGGTTGTTGACGAAAAATGGATGAAT
>ULMM01045869.1_pt1 | contig 9792 bp, 8 predicted proteins | sample 1951661 | NCBI WGS metagenome assembly ULMM01 (sample SAMEA4835551, study PRJEB28245) | human gut metagenome | biome: gut microbiome; material: fecal sample | place: Denmark | collected 2008 | reverse complement strand
AAGCTCCGAGTCGCTATTGCTTTTGACCGTAATCCCTGATCAAATCGGCTGTACCGAAACTTTCACCTTACGGCTGGTGGATATGTTCAACACATCCGCATAGACGCCGGGATACTTCTTTTTCAGAGCATCGGAGCTGGGCCGCTTGGTGGTTCTCGTTACGAAATCAATGAGGAGCTTGTCTTTGGTAGTTGTCAGAATACCATGCTCATGCTCCTTCATGACTTCGGCAATTCGCACGGAGTGTGCTTCGATCTCCTTTTCGTAGCGTTTCTTTTCGTCTTCGCATTCCCTGACTTTGGCCTGCAAGTTGGCGATCTGCCGAAGCTGCCGCTCAAACTTGTATGGCAATTCAATGGTAGGAAGACCGGGTTTGCTGGCACCATAAATCCTTGCGAGAGATTCCATTGCCAGTGTGGGTTTGACACCGCTCATGGTAGGCGGGACATCGTGTTCAAGGCTCCAGATCCATTCATCCAGCCGCTCGAATATCATGTCCTCTTTGACAAGATCACGCTTGATTTCCGGCATTGCCAGATCGTTGGCAGGATTATTCCCCCAGAAGCACGAGAACGCCCCGTGCTGGACGTCTGCTACAGCGAGGTAGAAGCGGAGCTGGAATTCATAGTACAGGGGGATCGCGTCGTCTGCCCAGTCTTCCGCTTTGTGATAGGTGCAGCTTTTGCATTCCAGAATGCCGGGCTGACCATCGCTGGCCCGCTCATACCGCCGGTCAAAATTGGCCAGAGCGTAGGGATGGTCTGTGTGTTGGTACAGCCCCTTGTCATCGTAGACGTAGTTGCCGCTTTTCTTTGCATACCAGTATGCCGCAATCGGTTCGAGCAGATGTCCCATCTCCAGCTGGTCGGCATTGTTTTTGGGTTTTGGCTTCATGCGCCCCTTTTTGATCATCCACAGTTCCAGCGGGGTCGTCCACGGTGAAACGCCGAATATGGCGGCCACATCGCTTCCACCGATGGTATAGGGGATATCGCCTTTGGGGCCATGCATACGGCATTCCAGCCAGCGGTCATTGCTCATTCCGGTGGTGTCGCAAAGTAATATCGGAGCAGCCATTACCACTTCAGCTCCTTTGCCACATCATAGTCGCTCCACCGGATACTCAGAGCGCGTGCCATGTTTTCTTCGGCCTTGAGCAGCTTTGCTTCCGGGGTGTGGCATGTCTTCATCATGTAGGGAATTTCCTGCATGGCCATGAAGACATCATGGGCAGTCGCAGGTCCTCCGCCGTAAGCCATTTCATACATGGCGATCGCTTCCAACGCTTCCTTCTTCGGAAGGGAGAGCTTTTTGCAGACCCGGGTCATGGCATTGACAGGGTACTCCAGCGGAATTTCCAGCAGGCTCTGCAGCTTGGCTACGGAATCGCAGAATTTGGCAAACAGCTTGTCCATCTCGGCATCAAAGTCCGCGATCTTACGCTGATTCCGATGATCCACACCAATACAGTCGCCGATGTGGATCGGCTGCTGTGCGCCTATCAGCAAAGCGGATACTTTTGCGGAGGCAACGCCGGTGTCGGATGTCATGAACCGGATACCGGGAACCAACCTGTTTGCCATCGCTGCCTGACCGTGTGCGGCAAGAGCCTTGGCATAGGCACCCAGAATCCCTTCCTTTTGATCAGGGAGGATCCAGCTGCCGCAGGTATAGGCGTGGTCGGTATACCCGCTTTCAAACACGAAGCCGGGGAACCGTTCCCCCAGCTTCTTCTCCAGCGTAACCAGCAGTTCGTCCATGGGAAGCACGGAATAATCCGTTTCGTCGCCGGAGTGAACTGCGGAAACCTTTTCGTTCCGGATCAGCAGGAGCGCATCCGAATTGTGTACGGACAGACAGGCGTTGAGTACATTGGCAAGGTCTGTGCGGCTGAGTTTGGGAAGTGCTGTGCCATTGATCTTTGCGCGTTCGGTCAGCGTTTTGTAGGCCGTACTGCGGACGGGATAGATATTTCCATCCACATTCAGCGCAAGGCCAAGGTTGGCGGCGGTGTCCTTAATTGCGTCCTCGCTGGTACCTGCGGCAAACGCTGCGGGGTGACCGTACAGGGGAGAGGTCGGATCCAGTGGCTCCACGTGAAGGTCTTTGACCTTACATCGGCGCCAACTGGATGCCATACTCAGTGCTTGGTGATAACTGAGCATGGACGGATAGTTGTCAAAGTTTGCTTCAAAGTTGTCGTGACAGGATAACATGCTGCTTACTCCTTTCGGTTGTTTGGCGGAAACCGCCGGATGTAACAAAAGCCAGTAATCCCCGAAAGAAAGGAGACTACTGGCAAGTGTTTACGATATAAGTTGTCAGAAAACAAAAAATGCCATTTGCACGAAAATGCAAATGACACTTGAGGAAAACCCGGAAACTGTGTTTTGCCGCTGCAAAACTCTGATACTATGTTGATGGCATTATATCATAGCTGCCGGCATTAGTCAATTACCGGATTCCGGAAGTTTTATTTCCGGAGGTGAGGTGCCGCAGATGCAGGGCCTCTCCTGACTACTGTATCGTCATGATATCCTTTGCGAAAGGAAAAAGCGGTTTGTTTTGGCCAGCAAGTGTAAAAGGAAAAGGGATGCCGCCAGAGGCAGCATCCCAAGATGCGGTGGACTTATCAGATTGATTTGGTCGACGCTTGCATGGATGAACGCCATCCAGCATTGCGCGGGGAATCACTGCGCAATGAGTTTCCGAATAACGTCCTGATCGGATTCCGGTGTTTTCAGGAGCTTCATAGCTTCATCGACAGAGATAGACAAACTCTCCATGATTGCACGGACAGAATTGATTTTTTCTTCTAAACGACCTTCGTTCCGTTCAGCCATCACCAATTTTTCAACTTCTCTACACATGGTGGTAACTCCTTGTGGGCGGTATTGGCCAGTCCGCACCTACAATGCGAGCCTGCACGACCAGCAGTAAATGAAATTACTGCTCAATAAGTTTCCGGACGGCATCTTTTTCCGAATCGGGTAATTCCAAGAACTGCATTGCCTCCTCCACAGAGAGGGACATCTTGGCCATAACATTACGAACTGCTCTTGCGCTCGATTCGATGTTTCCTTCCGCACGGCCTTCTGCGCGGCCTTCATTCCGTTCAGCCATCGCAATTTTTTCAACTTCTCTACACATGGTGGTTGCCCCCTTTACATTTTCTTTGAAATACCTTACGCGCTCGGCAAGAACCGGATAGTGCATGTCATCTGCCTGTGTACAGGAGAAATCATGCATCAGCTTGCCTAGAGGCGTATCGTTTTTGCACTGCGCATTGACGTATATGATGTGGGAGCCGTCGCCAAAAGGCTTGCCGGTTTCCTGAATCATGCGGTCAATGTGGTAGATGGGAAGTCCTGCCTTCAGGACATCCCGTTCTGTAATGAAGATAACGTAGATTTCCCGCAGCTCTTCGTAGCGGTCACCGGGGTGTGTCAGATTTGCGTCTAAAAGACTGCTGTTGTATCTGGCACGGCGTGCGTCCGCACCCTCGTCCCGACGCTGGATCTCAATGTTGTAGTGCTTGCCCTCGTGGTCAACCGCCAGAATATCCAGGCGAACGGAGCGCCCCTGAAGATTCTTGATACTGTATTGACCATGGGCTTCTTGTACAATGAGATCGCTGCGCTCCAGAATGATATGCAGCAGCAACTGTGCACATTCCTTATCCTCGAAGACTTTGCTCATAAAGTCATCGTCCAACAGGCGAAAGCCCTGCAGGAGACGCATGTACTTGGCATTCTGCCGTACAAACTCCTCCGGAAGACCGGGGAATGCATCCAGTTTTTCTGTTTCCATGATGTTTCCTCCTCTTGTTGGCAACAATAGTATACCACATTCCGTTCCTTTCGTCCAGTGAAAACATTGTAAATTCACGTCATCTGTAAGCACTTTTACAACTTTACCGGCAGTAATAGATGGGGCAAATATGCTATCTCCAATTCAGCGTGTATCCGTTCAGATCTTGAATGCGTTGCAGGATTCTGGTAAAGAGCGTGAATTTGGGCGGCCATTCATCAATGGCCCACCCAATCACCATAGCTTCCAACTGCGCATCCGGTTGAGCGGTCACAAAATTGCAGCCATAGGCCGGAAGCGACTGACCCGTGTACTCGGTGTAAATGCCGATCTCACCGCACTCCAGCTTTTTCTGATCTTCCCATGAGAATACCAGTTTCCCGAGGAACGCAGAACCATGACATTCTTTGAATGCACGGATGATCTCACGGGTGAGGTCATTGAAGTTTTCGTCCCCTGCCGGGATATCGCTGAGATGCCCCCGGCAGGACAGGTATTCATCCTGCTTTTGTATGGCTGCCTGCAATTTAGTGCTGTCCATAGTTGCTGCTCCATTCTCGGTGGATAGTTGATAACTCATACCAGTTTCTCCTTGTACTGTCTTACGAGGTCGAACGAGGTTTTCGCTACTGATTCCCAGAAGGAATCCATCAGAAAACCGTTTTTCTCCAACTGCCTGCGGATGTGCTGAGGGACATTGGGCGCAGCAATCATGTCGGTGATCTGCTGCTCAATGCAGACTTTATAATGATTCTCGCAGTACGAATCGTGAAGCCCGCATTCATAGCTTTGGGGTGTACATTCCACGCCCCAATCAGGGCGGTCAGGCCATTCGGAAGCATATCCACTTTCCAGCTGTGCAGTAACCAGCTCTGTAAGAATGTATTTCGCCATGTCGGGAGTTGTGGTGAGAGAGAAGTCCTCGCCATAGTCTCCACCGAATGCCCAATCCTCCCGGATAATATAGATTGTCAGTTTTTGCCATGAGGGTATCGGTTCCAGCACCTTGAGCATATCGGGAGCCATGATGACAATATCCAGTCCAATATCCTCCAGATGCATCTCTCTGCGATATAGCTGTGAGAATCGGCTTTCTATGGCCTTGATGTCATCAGCCAGCACAGGGGGCATAAATGAACAGTAGATGTCCGGGGTATCGTTTTCCGTTTTCCGGTCATCGCCGTCCCGGATCTCTGTAATGGTACCATACAGGCCTTCATAATCGCTGGCATCGTTTGCGCAGACCTTGCCGCCAATGGTGTAGGTTACGCCTTCACATTGAAATTGTGCGCCGACTCGGTTAATAAACATAAAGTAGTTCCTTTCTGTCATATCGACAGGTGGACAGCGTGGCATGTGCCGGCTGCCCACCTGAGAGTAGAGTGGTTTGCTATGATTTCTGCGTCTTATAACACATGAAATCACCTTAGAAAGCGTTTGATGACTGCTGTCAGCTTCACCGGGAGTTGGTTCAGGTCGGTGATATCAAGGAAGGAATCACCGTAGATGCGCTCAATGTTAGGCTTGTCCTCGCCGATTGCGGCGGCAATGAACAGAATGCCCTTGCGCTTGTATTCCTGCTTGATGCCGCGCAGATCTTCCTCAGCTGCGGTACCGCTGTAGCCTCTGGCTGCGGGCTGTCCATCTGATAGCAGCATAAGTATCCGAATTTCTTCGGGACGCTTGGATAGCTGCTCAGCGACAAACCGCAGAGCGGCGCCGTCTCGATTGCTGTTTCTGGCAGAGATGTCCATGAGCCGGAACTTATCATCCCGGTCGATGCTGTCGAACTCCGCATAGGAGTACAGATCAACATCGGCACCCCAACCGGTGGAATGCCCGTAGATCATGATGGGGATGTTCAGAGACTGGCAGAAATCATAGAGGATAATGGCTGCCGCTCGCGCATAGGTGCTGCGATCACCGCAGGACATGGAACCCGATTCATCCAGCAGCAAGCCAACGGAAAGCCTTGGGATCTCATTTGGGAGGTTGTTCGTGTAAAAAACCTTCCCGTCATTTCTGCACAAAGCGTGTGCATCCAGACGGCGCCCCATCACCAGACCGGTTTGCTTTCCGCCGCGCTGTTGGTCATTTAATTTTTGAATCAGACTGCGCTGGAGTTTCTTGGAGATGTCCAGCAGCGGCCCGCAGATCTGGTAGAACTGATCCTCCAGCTCGTCGTCGACCTGTGCGATCCGATGGACCTGAATGTTCACGCCACTGTGGATGTCGCCATAGGAAATGCTCTGGGCAGCTTCGTTCAGCTCCTTCAGACGCTCGGTTTCGAGCTGTTTGCAGGCTGCCTTTTCTGCCATCTGCCCCAGCATCCGTTCGATGTCCGTGGCAGCGTTCTCATTCATTTCCCGCTTGTAGCCGGAATCATACTCGGTGGAGCCACCAACAGGAGCAGACGCAGAATCCGTCTGGTGGAATGGAATCCGGCCACCTTCCTCTGCAGTAGTCTCCTGTTTTTGGGAATCTCCGCCGGAGTCGCCCAGTGGGGCGCTGACGTCATCAGATCCGGAGGAATTGTCAGAACCGGTTTGATTGGAAGCCAGGTTCTCTTCAGATTTATTCTCCTCTGAATTGCCGTCACCAGACTCAGTCTCCTTTTCGTCAGGAGCATCAGACTCATCCGGTTTTTCATCGTCATCCCCAGACCCATTTTTGCGGGCCAGAGCCTGCGTGCGGGTACGGGCTGCAGCATTCGCTGCGATGCCTTTCCTTACCTCAGAACCGGAAACAGGCTTTTCAGATCCGGTGCCTTCCGCACTGGATCCGGCAATAACCTGAAGCAGCCCGGAAAGAACCTCGCCCGCCGAGCTTCCGGTCCCGGAGGCAGCTGCTTCATCCTGATGCTTTTTGCAAAGCTCGATATAGTCTTCAATGTGATGCCAGCAGCGGATCAGGATAAGGCTGACGATTTTCCAGCGCTCCTTTGCGGAAGTGGCGGTCACAGCTGTGTCCAACTGCGGTATCAGCCGGAAAATCGTTTGGATACGCTCGTCGCTCAGAGGCGTCTCGCCATATTTGATCTCGCCGTACAGGGCATAGGAGAGCATGATTTGCAGAATGGTATGGAAGATGTGACCGGAGCCGGCATCTTCCATTTCCATCATCTGCGTTACAGTGCGCATGTCCTGATACTGGTGATCGCGCATGACAGACAGGTTATAGCCGAGTACGCCGGGAAAATCAGCGAGAATCCGGCCTTCGATGTATCCATCCTCCAACACGTTGGCAATGTAGAACGCAATCTGCATGGCAAACTCCAGATTCCTAGGATCCAGTTTCACATATTCCCAGAAATCACGTTCGTTGGCGGCATCCCGGGAGGTTTTCAAATCTGGGGGCGCCGGATACCACTTGAATTTAGACAAGTAATTCATGTAGGTTTGCTTTGCCAGAAAATCGGTATACAGTACATGACCTAACTCGTGCGCGAACAGCCCTGACACCATCTCATAGCGATCCATTCGTCCCTTGATCTTGGTGACACACGGGTGTCCGGCATTGATCAGGATAGATGCGTTATTGGTACAGGCAGCGTTTGGATCGTCGGGATTCCAGTAGATATTGACATGGACACGCCGGTCATATCGATACCGTCGTGTCTGTGCTGCCGCTACATCCTCGTAGTGACCGGCAAGGATTCGGGAGGTAAAGAACTGCTTATCTGTGATTTTGCTCCGATGCTCATTCAGAAGCTGCTTGACACGTTTGTGACTTACTCTTGCCATTGAAAAGCCTCCTTCCTCAAGCTGTCCTTCGACGCTTGGGGGCAAAGATCGGTTCCAGAATCGCTGTCTTCAAAGTCTCCCGATCCTCCGGGTCAGAGGTAGCCTTGCTGATAATTGTACAGAGCGCAGAGCGATATGGGTCGCCGGTGATCTCGGTGCTGTTGATCCAGTCGATAAGGCTTCTCATACCGCAGGAGCCGTCGGTGATGCCGTTCTTACGCATATACTCGGACATGTCATTGACGACCTGAACCATCTGGGAAACCTGATATTCATCGGCGGCGCCGGTGACTGCCATGGCACGCTGGGCCATGACATCAGGGTCGGGAAGCTCAATGTCTTCCACCAGACTCATTCGGTCAACGACAGACTGGTTCAGCCCGCGGCAGCCCTCGTAGGTGATATTCGTTGTAACTACGACCACCGTGTCGGGATGCCGCTGGATGACTTCGCCGGTGGGCAAAGTGATAGAACCGGTCTGCTCCAGAAGAGAGTTCAGGCCAACCAGCACACCCGGCTGGGTAATGACGGTAGGCTCCTGAATCTCGACCACATAGCCATTTTTCAGCGCTTTAATGAAGTCAGTTTCCACATAGGTGTAGGTTTGACCGGAGGTAGACTTCTTCTCAGCAGGCTTTGTCAGTGCCTTGATCTTCTCTGTGACCATATCCATGACAACAGCCATGCAGTCCCGGGAAGTGGCATCTTCGTTTTTTACGCCGGTCAGGCTCTGGAAAGTACCGGCAGGGTCAAAGTCCATGTCGTCCAGATCGGGCAGATTCATAAGTTTGGATACATTGGCGAAGTTGATGCCGCCCATTGTCTGAAGCATTTCCAGCTGCTTATCCAGCTCTGCGTCGCCCGTGGACACACTGTCCGTATTGGGGAACACCATGCCAACGAAATCGAACACTTCGGTGGAAGCGGAGCAGGTATACTTCATGTAGGGCAGATGCAATCCGGCCGCGATTGCCATAGCGCTCTGCGTTTTACCGGTACCGGCAGGGCCGCGCAGCAGAAAATTACGCATCTGCATGGGCTTGCCGGTGGTAATCTGGGCGTGCTTGCAGATATTGGCCACCTGATCCGGGATGATGTACCAATCCTCCAGCTTGGGCACAAGGGATTCCTCCAGAATGGAGAGCTTTCGGCCTCCCGTCAACTGATATTTACCGACAAAATCCCGGTGGTCGATGGCAGCCTTTGCTGCAGAAACAGTGGCCTTTCCCGTTTTGGCAAGGATGGTAAATTCACCTGCCAGAACGGAAGTGGGGGTATAGACGCCTGATAGTAAATGCCCCTGAGATACGCGAAGCACATTTCCGGATTTGTCCAATGTGACCTTGATATGTGCCGGACAGGTGTCGTCCTTAATACGGCGGTAAGCATTGTCACACAGGATCGCCATGGCGTCTGTGGCCTTTTTCATATCGGGATAACCGGCGCTGCGCTGGTCGAAATAGGTCTGGAAGTTTTCATCGAACTCGTCGTCCTTCAGAAGCAGGGGCATCATAGCCATCATGACGGCGGCGCCGTCCTGTGAGCTCTGGTGGAGCTTGTAGTTTTCGATGGTCTCCGTGTTGTTATCATAGATACTGGCCATGATATTGCCGGACCCGCTGTCAAACACAACCAGATGATACATATCCGGACCGGCGGAGGATTTATACTCAGCCACAGTGCGGTGGTCGATGGTGCCGACAGCGCCTTCTCCGGTACCCACCATACAGTTACAAACTGCGTGGACAGCCTTGACCATGGTGCAGGAAAGCGTAGCTTCCGTTGCGCTTCCATACTTGGAGGTGACTTTCACCTTTTTGCTTACCAACTTGTCGAAAGGCTCCGGTAAAGCTCTGGAGAAGTTAAAGAGATTGTTCATAGAAACGCTCATTTGGTGATTTCCTTTCTGCAATGTTATTGCTCAATTTCGATGATGATGCCCTCGTCACAACAATGTGCGCCGCGAAAATCACTGTGAATCAACGCTTCACAGATTGCGTCCCAGCTTTCTGTTACGGGGAGCTCCTGCGCCGGGATGAGGTATTCGCTAAGACCTTCAGCGACCGCCTCATTGCACTGTTCATTCAGATCAATGACATGGGATTCGACCCAGTTAAATGCAAGCGGGCCAAAGTTTTCAGGCATTGGCTCCTCGTCATCCTCGGGTACGAGTGCGGGCGGTGCTGGATTTCTTGCTGGATCCGGATCAGGGGCAGGAACCGGTGTGGAGGGCGTAGGG
>ULMM01039426.1_pt1 | contig 9813 bp, 12 predicted proteins | sample 1951661 | NCBI WGS metagenome assembly ULMM01 (sample SAMEA4835551, study PRJEB28245) | human gut metagenome | biome: gut microbiome; material: fecal sample | place: Denmark | collected 2008 | reverse complement strand
GACCTCGGCGGCGGCCCGCTGACCATCCGCTGTAAGTATGGTAACATCCTGCCCACCAAGGCCAATGCCGTTTACTATAAATGCAACATGAGCTCCAGCGGCGTAGAGCTGCGTATCAACGGTCGCGCCATCGAACACGGCCTTTTCGATAGGGTTTGGGGTGAAGCAGTACACCCCAGTCAGAACCGTTTCTTGGTGCAGGTGGACTTGATTGCGGACAACTCCGCCGCGCTGCCTGCCACGAAGAACACCAAGACATCCTTTTGCGAGGCTGACCCGCGCCTGAAGAATCTCCTTAGTTGGATTGCCTCTTATGTACCTGCCCCGGCCAAGGATGTGGACACCCTTGAAGCGCGGTACATCCGTGAGCTGACCGCCAAGCGGGAGAGCGACCCCAACGCCCTGCGGGTGAGCCGCGAGGAGCCGGTATTCCAGAAAATCGGGCTGAAGGCCAAGGTGGATCTGTTCGTGGGCTTTGTCAACGGTGTTACCATCTACGAGGCAAAGTCCGGCAGGACGAAGGCCCTCGACCTCTACCAGCTCCGTATGTATGTGGACGGCTGTGCGTTGGACAATAAGCCCGTGGATGAGGCGGTGCTGATTGCCAAGAGCCACCCTGCGGAGGTGCGGGAGCTGCGGGAAATCCTGAACGGTCTCGCCGCGCCTGACGGTCGGCCCTACAACTTCCGTTTGGCTACTTGGGATGAGGAGGGCATTGTCATTCAGCAGAGCGCGTAAGGAGTGAAGGAAAAAGTGTGCAATGATTGCACACTTTTACAGGAGAAATATATGATTATCAGAAACGCTATCAAATGCAGGAAATGCGGAGAGGTCATTGAGTCTGTTTCCCCACACGATTTCAAGACCTGCTCGTGCGGCACCTGCGCTGTGGACGGCGGTCACGATTACCTGCGGCGGTCTGCGCCATCACTGGACGACTTCATCGACTTGAGTGTTGTCGAGCTGGAAGAACCCTCCGAAACGCTGTTCTTTTCGTGAAAGCAGAGCAGCAGATCGCGGCGATGCCGCGATCTGCTGTATTACTCCAGTATATCTTCTACGATAGCCGCCACATGGTTGAGCTGCACGGCGTTCAGGCGTTTCAGGCGGGACATCATTTCGGAGGCCTCTTTCGGTGCCTGCGTGTCGAAGTCGAAGAAATCGCAGGGAGAGATGTCGAGGTACTCGCAGATATAGAAAAACCCAGTCATGGAGGGCAGCGTCTTCCCGCTTTCGATGTTGCTGATGTAGCCGGTGTTCTGTCCGAGAGCGAGGCTCATTTCACGCGCCGACACCCCTTTTTGAACTCGGAGTTGGGCCAGCCGCTTCCGCAAGGCGTTGTCATATCCGTAGCTGTTCATCTATATCACCTCATTATATATTGTAACCGCTACATTTTCAATTATATTTGATTTGTGCCATCGCAAGTGCTATAATGCTGGTTACAAACCCGGCTGGCGCATTGATTTGGCGGAATAAAAACGATAGAAGGAATAATGCGCGGCAAATGCCGCGCACAGGGAAAGGACGAAAAAAGATGAAAATTGCGAAGCAAATCATTGGGTTTCTGCTTGCCCTGTCGCTGCCGCTGGTGCTGATCGCCTGCGGCGATGGTACGGATACCCCCAAAAGCGGCGGCAGCAAGCGGCAGTATGATGACTCAGTTCCTGCGGAGTTGGAGGGGGACAAGTACAACCTGCACAACTATTCGTTGGAGACAGCGGACGGCAATTACTATGATGAAAATGGGGAGAAGCTGTGGGATGCCGCAGATGGCGTGGCGCGCACCAAGAATTACCGCAACGACGTTACGGTCTCCTGCAAGCTGGCGTCGGGGTACACCGTCACGCTGGGTATGGGCGATGCCAGCGTCGGAACTGGCGCCATCTACCTGAACCCCACCACGGACAACCCCAAAGGAACTACCTATGTTTGGAGCAAGTATAACCACAAGACGAACCGCAGCATGACTGGCAGGGTCGAATTCGATTATGAGGCGGAGAGAAAAACGACCGAGACCACCTATGCGGAAATTGTGGATGAGGGCATCCAAAACATCTTTGAGCGATATGAAAATGATTATGCCGGCAATGAAGGCATGGTCGGGCTGGACATGAGTTATAAGGGTACATACAAGTATGGCGCGGCATGGACGCACAATTTCTTCTATTCGGAAGAGCTGTCCCTAAAGAGAGGCTTCGACGCCTACCGAAATGACGAGTTCGTTTTGGAGCTGTATGAAAACGGAACACACAAAGAAATGGGGATTATCCGCGTTTCTATCCTTTATGACGGTACGAATGACCAGTATTATCTTGCCGGTGTTAGTGAATTAGTAGATTCATCTGCGGACCAAGCAGCTTCTTGAATACACAGCGGAGAAAGGAACTATGACAATGAAAAAGATGAAGAATTTTATGGCCCTGCTGCTGGCTCTGGTGATGACCATGAGTTTGGTGGCCTGTGGCAACAAGACCAGCGAGGAAACCAAGACCGGCGAGGAAATCGGATGCTACGTGCAGACGACTGAGACCGGAGAAAAGGTTCTGGTGGACAAGGACGGCAAGGCAGTGACCGACTTCACGCTGGATGCGGACGGCAATGTGCTGGATGCGGATGGCAATGTGGTCGTCAAGGCGGAGGATATCACCGCTTATGTCGAGCAGTCCGGAAACGTGACAGATGAAAAGGCAGAGGAGCCCAAGGTCGATGATGCTCAGAAGACCGAGGATAAGACCGATGCCAAGGATGAGGTCAAGGCCAACGATAAGAAGACCGAGACCAAGGTTGACGAGACCAAGAAGGACGACGCCAAGCAGGAGACTCAGAAGCCCGCCGACAACAAGCAGGACACCGCGAAGCCTGAGACCAAGCCCGAAACGAAGCCTGAGGTTAAGCCGGAGCCCCAGAAGCCCGCAGCACCCAGCTACGATAACGGTTCTCTGACCACCGCACAGGTGAAGGAGCTCCAGCGTTGGTACGGCGTCGGCGCGGACGGTCAGTGGGGTGCGGGTTCCAAGAAGGCAGCCGGCGGTCGTACCGCTGACGAGGCTTGGGCCTACTACCAGAACAACAAGCAGACTACCACGCCTGACAAGCCCTCCGGCGGCAACGGTGGCAGCACCACTCCCAGCAAGCCCTCTGACGACAACAGCGGTTCCACTGGTGGTGGTTCTGCTACTCCCACCGAGCCCACCAAGCCCACCAAGGCTGATATCGACTGTTCCGCAGCTATGGCTGCTGGAAATGCTTACGCGGAAAGCGTAGGTTTTGAGATTTGGGATGGCAGCAGAAGCTATTTCCCTCCCATTTACTTGGAGCGCGATTGTCCTGAGTCTTGTTGGAATCAGGAATGGGTTGAGTCTGCAATTAAGCAGAAGGTGGATTATGTTAAGGAAACTGCCATCCGCCTTGGGCGTTGGAGTCCTGTTGATGAAGTCCCTGAGGGTTGCGCTTCCGCCGTCAACTGTGTGGTTCGTTGGAACGCCTCTGCCGGGTACCATGAGATTTACGTTTACTACGCAGCGTAACAAGTTTCAATTAAGTCAGAAAAGCAGCGGCATAGCCGCTGCTTTTTTTACGCCTCCTGCAAGAAAAAGATGCTGATGCTTTTTGTTCGGCTGAAATTTTGCAGCTTCAGATGTGTTGACAATATAATCGAATATGCTACTATGGGATTATGGAGAGCGTCGGCCTCTCGATTTTTTCACACCTCGAACTTGGCAAAATATCACGTTTGTGTAATAGTCGATTGACCGGTTAATCTTCAAAATTTTTGAAAGGAGATTTCAAAAACCATGAAACACAAGAAGCTGCGTGGCGTAGTAGCTATGTTGCTGACGCTGGTGATGGTGGTTGGATTGCTCCCGACGTCCGTGTATGCAGCGGATGCGGATGGCGGCAGCAATTCGGTCGTTATTGAAAGTGTTTCTGACCCTGTGGAGGTCTCAAGTGAAAAGTAAAGCCACCTGCCGGAGAAGCAGGTGGCTCTTTTGCTATGCGAAGCGAGATGTTGGTTAAGCCTCAGGCACGCGGAGCACTGACCCTGCGCGGCGGCGATCAGCAGCGTGCGGAGATGCATCCGCATGGGGACTCAGGTGGGGCGTGGCAAGCCAAGGTATGCGCCTTCCGACTGTGCCGAGGGCGCAAGAAGCATCTCAAAGCATAGCCGGTGCGTTGTGAATAAACTCCCGATGCAAAAAAGCATTATGCAGTTGACTTTCACGCTGGTTTTGCCGTATAATATCAGCGTGAAAGTTGGTGATAGGCTTGAAAAACGATGTAATCGAAAAACTGTCTCTTGAAAACCAAGGCGTTCTGAAAACCTCCGATGTTTTGGCTGCCGGTGTCACGAAAGACGCGTTCTATCGGTATATAAAGGAAAGAGGGCTGGAAAAGGTCGCACACGGTGTTTATGTGTCTCCCGATGTGTTCCCGGATGAGATGTACCTGCTGCAAGCGCAGTTCCCAAAAGCAATCTTCTCACATGAAGCGGCACTATATCTGCACAACCTCGCCGAGAAGGAGCCGCTGCCGTTTTCTGTTACTGTTGCGGCAAATTACAACAGCAGAGGATTGGTGGAAAAGGGTGTAAAAGTCTATTATACAAAAGCGGACTGGTATGCCATGGGTATCTGTCTGATTTCTTCAAATGGCGGCCATTTTGTCCATGCCTATGATATGGAGCGGACGATTTGCGATATAATCCGCAAGCGGTCAGACATGGACAGCGCAGCATTCAACTATGCAATAAGGGAATATATGAAAAAGAAAGATAAAAATCTTGTCAACTTAAGCCATTATGCATCGGTCATGCGAATGGAAAAACAAGTGAACGAGGTGATGGGGGTGTTGTTCTGATGATTAAGACTTCACGGCAGCTTAAGGACAAAGTCCGAAACATGGCACGAGGAGATAGTGCCAAGGCACAATTACTGATACGCAATTATGGTATGGAACGATTCTTAGAGCGAGTATCTCTGTCAGAGCATAGGGATAATTTCATCTTAAAGGGTGGGATGCTTGTATCTGCCATGGTGGGCCTTGAAAACCGCGCCACTATGGATATTGATACGAGTATTCGCAATATGCCGCTGGATACGATAGCCGCAAAAGCAATGGTTGAAGAAATCATTGCTGTGCCTGTTGATGACAATATCCGCTTTGAAATCAATGATTTTGGGACGATTATGGATGATGCGGAGTATAGCGGTGTCCGTATTTCCCTCAATGCGTTTTTAGACGCAACTCGAATACCGCTGAAAATCGATATATCCACGGGAGACGCGATTACGCCAGCCGCTGTCGACTATCAATACAAGTTGATGTTTGAAGAGAGGTATATCACTCTTTGGGCATATAACCTTGAAACGGTGCTGGCGGAAAAGATAGAAACGGTATTGTCGCGCTCGGTTCTGAATACACGGCTGCGCGATTTTTACGATTTGTATGTTCTGCAGGATACAGGACTGGAGATTGACAAAGCCACCCTTGCGGCAGCCCTTACTGCGACTGCCCGCAAACGAGGCAGTGAGCAGGTGCTGGCGCTATATGAGCGAACGCTTGATGAAATACGAATAAGCTCCCTGATGCGGGAACAATGGGAAAGATACCAAGGAAAAAACAACTATGCAGCAGGTATTGTTTGGGATGATGTGATAAGTGACATTCGTGCTCTTTGCGATGACTGCTGCAAGTAGCACCTATTCACGAGGTACACGCTTTGCGCCCGTACAGGGGCTCAGACGGGTGGATAAGCGTGGGCTACCCGTATGCTCCTTGTCCTACTGGCCCTCGCAGTATGGCTCAGAAAAGCTCTAAGGGACAGTTGATGCTTTGCAGAAAACTCTCAGACAAAAACAGGAAGGAGTGGAACTCCTTCCTGTTTTTGCCTTCTATTTTCATTTATAGATTTCGCTATCGACCTCACCGCAAAAAGCTGTTCAGATTAGATGAAGCCTCAGGCACGCGAAGCACTGGCCCTGCGCGGCGGCGATCAGCGGCGTACGGGGGTGCATCCATATGGGGGCTCAGGTGGGGCGTGGTAAGTACGGGACGTGCTGTGCCCTGCCTGACCCCCTTGCGGTGCGGCACAGCGGGAGCTGGGGGGTGTAGGGGTTGTGTAGATCAAGCGAGTGCTCTGTGTTCACTCCGTACTATGCGTAAGGGGTAGCCGTCATTGTGGGCGGTCTTGCAAACAATGTGCGCCGTACTCGCCCAGCCGTTATCGCGGGCGAAGCTCCTCAGCACGTTCTGCAGGTTGGTGATGCGGCTCCGCCCATCGCTGCGTGTATCCCTGTGACACGACAGAGTGAGCGTCTGTGCACCTTCAAGGAGGAAACTCCAATAAGGCGCGACCGGCCAGCGGCACTTGTTGCTGTCTGTGGGATTAGGCTGCAGAAAAACGAGGTACTTTTTGAGAACAGAGGAAAAAATGTGAGGGATGGATAACCCAGACTTTACAATGGTGTCGGCATAGGCGTCCCGAAGCTGCAGCTCCACGCGAATCCAATGCGTCCCCAAGCCGCCCTGCTCGGCATCCTTGTCATAGATACGAATGTTCGTACAAGAACTCTTCGCGCCGAAATAAAGGGACATTCCCATGATATTCTCCTTGTGAGAGCGATGCTCCGCAGTATAGGAGAGGAGGGAACGATAATTGGCCACATCACGGTCGTGCTTCATACGCTGCATATCGAGAACGCCCGTGCGGTCATCAAAAGCGATGTCCAACCGCGTCATGCGGCCTTCTCCGTTGCGAATAATCCCGAAGAGGTCGGCCCAACCGATAGAAGAAAGATTTTCAAATTCCCGGCAGCCCTGAGATGTCAGGGTGACAAACACGCCGCGTTCATTGTAATTGTCGTACGCGATAGAAATGTTCCCCGCTCGCTGGATGTGCGCGTACGGATAATGCCCGGCTCTCATTGTCCAAGTAGAGGAAGAAAGCCCAAGTTCGTTGATGGCCTCCGGCACCGTCTTGGTGTCCCACACAAACGATACATAGTCGATAGTAATGGTGTTGTTACTACTCATAAAATCAGCTCCTTATTGTTTTAATTGTTTCTTTGTACACATTACCCCTCTGTTAGTGAGGGGAAGCCAGACGCGGATATTTGATCCGCGTCTGGCTCGGATAAGGTTGCCTTTATTTAACGGCACCAACCCCTTTCCGACTCATCACCTCGACCCATCTTTCGAGCCCATCAGCGGAGATGACGACGCGCCCGCGCAAATGAAACGCAGGAAAATCGGACATCTGGGCGAGTTTATAAACCGTGGGGCGAGAAACGCCAAGAACGTTGGCAACCTCTTGAATAGAAAGCGTTAGTTTTTTCATAGAAACCTCCATGCGTAAATTTTTTGCCATTGAATTTTACGATTATATGATATTGCAATACGATTATTTTGTCAATAGGAGTTTTGCAAACATAAACATATTTTTACTTGTTGACATTTTCTGTATTTGTGGTACAATTAAGCCACAGATGAAATGGAGGTAAAATACATGGTGGGGCCTGTATTTATTCGTGAGACCGATGATTTTGCGGGAAGGTTTAACGAGTTACTCATACATAATCAGGAAACGGCGGTAACAGCAGCAACTCGACTTGAAGTTTCTCCCGCAGTAATCACCAAGTGGCGACAAGGAAAGTCTATTCCGAGCGGAGAGTACATTAAGAGGATTGTAGAAACGTATCATGTATCGGCGGATTATTTGCTTGGAGTGATAGATACACCTACCCGCCGTATATCCGATGATGAAGTTTCTAAATACACAGGACTGAGCCTCAGCGCAGTTAGGGCATTGCATCGTATTTGCAGCTCTGCGCGAAAAGAGAGCCAAGATGGTTCAATGAGTTTCTATAATTTCCTCAGTGGCGAAAACCTTGAAAGTATCTTGGGTAAATTTAGAGATATCGAGAGCGCAATATCTCAAGTACAAAAAGTGATGCCAAACACAGAGGGAGCTGCTGGAAAAGACGCCAAAGAACCACACTCGTTACGAATTAAATTTGAAAAACAGTATTTGGAGAACAGAATTTGTGAGGCTTTGGCATATATTGAAATGTTGTGCGTTACAGCTACAGGCTGCGACGTGGTTTCTCCGTTTGTGACCATTGAGCCGAGGTCGGGACTTCCGCTGTTCTTTGCAGAAGCAGAAAGAAAAATCGCTTCTTATACGCGAGTGGATGACAACGGCAACGAATACTGGAAATAAATAATTACTGTATCCTTCATCCTAAAATTATCTTTTAATTAAAAAACAACCCTTTCCAATATTGATTTTCCCCTTAGCACCTTGGCTGCGATGCCGTATGTTTGAATACATTTTTTTGGAAAGGATGAAGGACTATGAACAAAAAGTGTTCTGACAGAGACGGTATTAGTGCTTTCGAACGGAAAGACGGTCGTTATGAGGCTCGCGCCCTTGATACGCGGCGGTTCGGCAGCGATGGCAAAAGGAAATACAAGAGCTTCTATGGTGCAACAAAAAAGGAGGCAATGGACAAAGCCATCGCCTTCCTCTACGAAGTCAAACAGGGCTCCTACTGCGATAATAGCACAACAACGGTTGCGGAGTGCGTAAATGAGTGGTTCGAGAAAAGAATCAAAACGAAGCGGGAACCGCTGACCGTTGCGAGTTATATCGGGATTATCAAAAATCATATCAACCCTAATTTGGGCGGGATTCGTGTGCAGAGCTTGCAGCCGGGAGACATCGAAGATATGGCAGAAACGCTGTCAAAGAAAAAACTCTCCCCGAAGACCGTCAAGAACGTCATCACGGTGCTCCATACGGCTTTAGCTTATGCCATTAAGAAGGGTATCATTGTCAAAAATCCCTGCGAAAATTTAGACATTGAAAAGTGCAAAAAACATAAAATTACTCCGTTGCTCGACGGTGAAATCCCGGCATTTCTGAAGGCCATCGAAGCGGACTCGGAGTTCAAAAACGCTTACGCGTTTTGCCTTTACACCGGTTTACGCGAGGGCGAATGTCTTGGACTCACATGGGACAAAGTGGACCTCAAAGGCGGGTGCATTTCCATTGAGCAGCAGCTCCAGAAAGACCGCCAGAAGAGCGGTACATACTTCATCAAAAATGCGACAAAAACGAAGAAGACACGCACCGTTTACTTGACAGAAGATGCGGTAACCTGCTTGGAAAATGAGAAAAAACGGCAGGAAGAAAACGCGAAGCTGGCTGGCGAATTGTGGGACAACGAGTGGAACTTGGTTTTCACAAACGACCTTGGCCGGTATATAGTCCCGATGACATTTTACAAGCACTTCAAAAGAATTGCCGAAAAAATTGGCCGTCCGGATTTGCGCCCCCACGACCTGCGGCACACCTTGGCCACCGTTGCGATCGCCAGCGGCTCGGATGTGAAATCCCTGCAGGACATGCTGGGCCACACCACGGCAGCGATGACGCTTGACGTGTACGCCCATCCTTCGGACAAGCGGCAACGCGAGGTGGTGGGCGGTATACAGGAACGGTTTAGAGGACTCGCCAAAGGCGAGGAAAAACAGGGTCAGTAACCACGTTTGTGGTCAAAATCATGGTCAAATCCCCATTTTGACGCAGAAGAAAACCCTGTAACCGGCATGGTTACAGGGTTTTTCACTGGCGCAGTGGGAGGGATTCGAACCCTCGTGCCGCTTTTGACGACAACACGATTTCCAGTCGTGCTCGTTATGACCTCTTCGATACCACTGCATATATTCAGTTCTGCGACGAACAGCACTGACTATTATAACAAAAAAAGCGGTCTTGTCAAGATGGAATTCCCGGAAAACGGCGCTTTT
>ULMM01002634.1_pt1 | contig 9903 bp, 9 predicted proteins | sample 1951661 | NCBI WGS metagenome assembly ULMM01 (sample SAMEA4835551, study PRJEB28245) | human gut metagenome | biome: gut microbiome; material: fecal sample | place: Denmark | collected 2008 | reverse complement strand
TATGGCCGTAGCCGCAACATCAAGGTTTTCGCCGTTTTCTCCATCTGCCCTAATAATCATTCTGCTCTCATCAAACTCTTCAAGCCCTATTTGGTAACCATCTGGCATCCACAAAATACTCATCTTGTGGGTTTCTGCACCATTAGTAGTACCGCTAAAGCGGATCTCACTATGGTCATCAAACATTTCCACAAGAGCAGTTAGCGTCTGCGTGCGGAATGACGGAGATGCTGCAAACGCCGTGGTAAATAGCAGCATCATAATCAAAGTAGCTGCCGAGATCACTCTAAAAACGCGCACCGCTCCACGCCTCGCAGATTTAAAGTTTTTCTTTCCGAATTCAGTCCTAATTGTGCGAATACAGCGCTCATCCAGCTCTTCAGGTATTTCTGCCGCCGGATCACATTTAAGCTGTTCATTAAGCTCCTGCAGCTTTTCGCCTTCCGTCTCAGCTACATCTTCCATCATCAATGCGAATAAAGCATCTTCGTATCGTTCTACCAGCTTTTCATGATGGGTCATTCTAAACATCCCCTTTCTCTTGCATCGAACATAATACCTTTCTTCTGACTCGAGTTAATTTCATCCGAATACTCCCCGGCGCACAAGATAGCAGCTCCGACAACTGCCTGTCATCATATCCAAGAAAATACTTCCCCTCTAGCAGTAACCTTTCATTCGGTTCCAACTCATCAATCGCCTCGCACAAACTTCTCTTGGCTTCTCGATCCATAATAATATCAATTATAGAATCAGGCTCTATGATACTCTCTTCGACTGATTCTGTAAATGATGTTATATTCTGGGCATCTCTCTTCTGCCGCCGCAGTATATTGATGGCCGTATTGCGTACAGTAGTTACAACATAGCTGGTCAATACTGGTTCTTCTAACGTGCGAAGCAGTTCGATCCGACTCATAAGTTTCAATAAGCTCTCTTGAACAGCATCCTCACATTCCTGTAAATCCATCAGGTACTTCTTTACTGTGAAAAGCATCAGTCGATCATACTTCTTGTATATCTGTGTGATAAACTCCTGACTCGTTGGTGCTGCCCTATCACTCAAGCTGTGATTCATCGTGCGACTCACCCCTATTTGCTCCTTTGAGCCTCAACCGTTCTCTCTATTATTGATAAGACAATATCTATCAATAGTCGCAACAGGCACTCAGCCCCGCGCTGCTCCCCCATTTAACTTTTCGTTTCAAAAACTATGGTAAATCTAATTTATAACACGTAAATATTACAATTTCAATTCTTTTCCTAAAATATAAGCCGATAAGAAATCAGAAAATATATAATTCAAACATCAAGTGCAATTTCTTAGAGGAGTGGCTTATATGGCTCATTTGGGAGAACTCATTGCCGAATTGCGGCAAGATAAGGGGCTAACTCAAAAGGAACTTGGTGATATTCTCTGTGTTTCCTCTGGAACAATTTCAAACTATGAAAACGGTGTGCACCTCCCGGATGTTGATAAGGTCATTGCTCTTGCAAACTACTTTCATGTCACAACCGACTACCTGCTCGGTCGCACCTCGTCTAATCTCCCTGTTGAGTTATTGCAGCAAGCCATCACCAATGAAAAGACTCTCGGTGATGTGATGGCATCATTTGCTAAATTACCAGCTAATCGTCAAGCTGCGCTCAGCTTAATCATCTCTGACATGGAAGTCCGGCAAATGATCGACACATATAGCAAAACAGGTGACAGCAAATGATTCCAATCCCAGCAAGTATCCTAGCAATCGAAAACGAAAGTGATCGAGATTTTATGGAGAACATTTTTTTCTCCTATCAACGGCTCATATATCACGAAATCGGTTCAATACTAAACGATCCCTGGTCTAAGGATGACATTTTTCAGACCGTCATCGTTCAGCTTATTAATAACATTGATACACTGCGTCCTATGCCAGCCAAAGTGCTTACCTCCTACATTGCAACATCCGCAAGAAATGCAGCTCTGACTTATATTCGAAATATCAGCCGACGAAAAGAGATTCTTGCCGACGAATTTGATAATAGCAATGTTGATGACGATCATGACTCCGACCCCGAAGTCATCCTGTTAAAATCCGAGGAAATCAACTCTTTCGCAAAAATTTGGGATGAGCTCGACGATAAGACTAAGTTTTTGCTTAGTAGCCGATATATTTTAGAAAAGAGCTATGCTGAAATTGCCAGCGATCTCAATGTAAAGCCGGAAAGCGCGCGTATGGCGCTGACCCGCGCAAGGCGGGCCGCTCTGGCACTTTCTAAAAAAAGCCATACATAATTTCTTATTGATATTTCAACATGCCTTTTTTGATTGGAATTGGCAAAATTCTAGCTTGGAAAGTGCTCCTCTCAAAACTTTTATGGAATGCTAATAACGCCGCAGTAATGACAATCGCCCTGCCAGTATTTACGCTGACAGGGCGATTTTATATGCCATCAAGTTCGGTGCATCATTGCTCTATCACATCAGCGGCTCGTACAAACATTTAACATTACTCAGGTGTATTGCCTTCAGGATCATGGAATTGAATATAGAGCAATTTGAGGCACCAAACCAACTGAATGCCAAAACACCCTGAAGTAACTCCATCGATCTGATAACTGCTAATTTGGGGTGCAAGGTAAGTAACCGCCGGAAAGCACACAAAGAAAGCGACAAAATCGAATTTCTTTTCAATTGGCGTTGTTTCCTTGCCAGCGATATAAAAGTTGCGAATTTTCTTTAGCACCCACAAGGAGAATACCCAAATAGCAACTGAGACTGCTGTTCCGTAGTATTCTGGTAATGGATCATAGATTGATATCAGGAGTCCTACAATTGATGTTATAAGGATAACCGAAGTTACCACTTTGGAATGTAGCTGAAGAATTGTGTTCATAATGCCACCTGAGTTATTGTCAGACACATGACTACAAACAAGCACATACTCAAAAAACGCTTTTTCATTATATTCTCCCTTTCAGATATTCATGATTGATATATCGGTTTTTGTTAGGGACAAATGGTCTTTAACCATAATAGCCGGTTTTATAGCAATTCAATGTTTCTATGCAGCGGTGATTTAATTGTAACCCATCGGTCTCACCTTCACTTCATAAAATCACAACTTCTCTACTTTCATAATATAAAGACAATTTCCTTGACATTTTGCAACAAAGTATTCTTCTTTCAAGAATATCTAATCCGAAAACAATATAGCTTTATAAACGTGGCTTAGCCTGTTAAAGAACCCGATTGCGGCCTGATGCGCAACTGAGTTCCTTAACAGGATAAAAAGCTCCAGTTGCAGTGTCTGCTCAGGTTTCGTCTCATCACTCGTACAATTACCATACATCTGCATGTACAATTAGCGTTATATAACAGCACCCCCCAAGGAGATTTCGCTATTATTCTTATATAACGCCGTTTTGTGCCCCCCATTTTTGTTCGTTATGCCAAATTTTGTTGCAATTACAAATTGGCGTTGTTTTATATTTATGAAAGGCATAAATCATGAATCTTAAAAGATGGGGGGATATTTGTTTATGGCGAAACATCGGTATTGAGTGGAAAGTCCTATAAACTTGTACTCACATATTCGCTCTTGACATTTCCACAATGGAATTGAGCGAAAGCCCGTAACAGTAACAAAAACGAGTCCGTAGACCAAATCAAGCAACCAACAACAAATAAATAATGCTTATGTTGAGCATAATACAAGGAGAAAAACTATGAAAAGACTATTTTCTGCTTTGTTAGCAACTATATTCGCATTTTCCAGCTTTACTCTTTCCGCGAGCGCACTCGAATCAAAACACATCAAAAATGCTGATACTTCAGCCGTTGTTGAATATCAATATGTTCCCTCTCACTTTAATAAAGACGCTGTTGGATCTATTGATGATGTGATATTTGAAAATGTTGCAGATGCCTCTACTATTGCAGCTCCCTACTCTGCAGAAGAACCGATGCCTGTATTATCAAGGACTTACTCATCAACAAGCAAATCTTATCTATCGAGAGAAGTCTGGATTGAAGATACTACGGAATATTTGGAAACATTTTACGGTCAATCTGTATCAAATGTAAGTGAAGATGAAAACTATATCACATTCTACTTTAGTTCAAATAATTCTAGTGATAGGGCCGAAAGATATTTAAATAAGCCAGCTCTCGAACTATCAAAAGAATCAGTTCCCAATATCAATGGAGAAATTCTAAAAGTAGAGTATTTGAAACCCGAATCTTCGCTTGCATCATCGACACTGAGCACAAAAATTGTATATATGTGGGGGTGGAGCGACGGACTCATAAGGGTTGATTCTAGTCCTGATGCAGGAGTTGCATTTAATTCGGCTAGCTCTATTGCTTTAGCATATTTTGGAAAACAGTTAGGTACTCTGAGAAGCATTGTTCTCACTTGCTTCCAATTATCCGCATCTGATTTCATTTCATTGTACGGGGAGACTCGACTTGTTCGGGGAGAAACCTATGAGAATTGTTATTATCAAAACAAAATTGCCTGCGCATATGTAAACGGAAATTGGCTTCCTGGTTGTGAAATTGGCTCTCGCCGTTTATTTCACGGCTCTCTCGCTGGTTATAAAACCAATGCTGGTCAGTGGATAATGGATAAATGGACACAACCGCAAGTGGGCCGTCCCGAAAACAATCCAACAAATTACAATGATATTCAAAAAAAGAATCATTTTGATGATAATCAATGGATGATGAACCGCGCGATTGAATACTACACTACATTCGACGCGGAGAAGTATATAGACATTTTTGCAAATGTCTATAATACTCTATAATGGGTGTATAGACAAAAAGTTAGATACTCTAGCTTCCAAAGAGGCATGTGTCACAAAGACATATGAGAATGCAAATACCTGCCACGCCACTGAGGGATTGGCCCTCTAGTTTTTATAAGGAGGATGGGCACACGTGTATCTGAAAATGCTCGTAGGCTCAGTTCATCACGCAATATGAATTGTCCGTATTGTCACACCATTATGCAAGAAGGCTTTATTGATAATGTCAAAGTTCCTGTTTATTGGAAAGAAAAGGGATTTAAAAATTCACTGCTTCCGTATCGCAAGAAAAAGCAAGGTGTTAGAATTATGCTTGGAACCGGAGATGACTGGTACGGTGGCAGTGTAAGCGCCTTTCTCTGTTATAAGTGTTCTATTGTTTTAATAACAGACATCGCAAAAAAAACATAGCACTTGTGTTGCCGGTCTTCAAGCTTGGAATGTCTTTTTTGTGCGTGAGGGCGGTGAAAAGCACAAAATGATTCCGATGGGAGCAAGGAACGAGAGCGGAAAGACTTGGCTTTTCAACTACAGCTTCGACTATGATAGCCGAAGGAATGGGAGGTGGCTGATGGAAAACTGTTTTGAGAAACCGGCTGCAATTTCTCTGCAGTCTCTGATTGTGACTATATATCAGATGATTTCTCGGTATCAAATGACCATTATGTCTATGCGGTTGGTGAAAAATCTTCTGTCACATTTTATATAGGAGATGACCTCGATGATTTAAGCACCACCAAAGTATCCTTGCCTCAGAATGAAAAATTCACGGTTTTTCTTTCATTTGCCAAAGAGACCCCTTTATTCGAGCAGAACGAGCTTGCCCGCTTAAACTCTTCGCTTCAAGGAACAAGTATGTCCCATCTGATTTTGCTTTGGAAAATGTCAGTGCCAACTGAGTTTGCTTGCACTCATCCAATCTGCGAATTGCAGTCGGATGCCATCTTTCTCTTAGTACCAATACAACCTATTGAATGACGCAAACTCCAAGACTCAACTCACTCAAATCGAACGTTGCGATAAGGGGAGCGACTGTCTCCTTTTGCGCAAAAGCGGAATCCCAAGAAGGCGATAGTCAGATAGTTGCCCTTAATGCCGCTTATGCAATGACAGCGAAGACAATGAGTGATATTCTCAAAAACAGGTATCCTCATATCTAAAAACAAGTGGACACCACGCTTCTATTCTGAATCGTGGTGTCCACTTGTTTTACAATATAGCACTGCACCGTGAAAAGGTGTTGCACCTTTACTGTTTCGTTGTCTTATATTAGCAAAAGGCATAAATCAAATTAGCCAAAAGGGGAGGATATTTTAACAAAGCTCGACGCACAAATGATCTATGCCTCATCATAACTTAATGACTATTACACAGAAAGGAGACAGAAATGAAACCTATGAATCGGCTTCTATCATTCGTTCTCTCTTGCGCAATGGTTATGATCCTATGCATTCCAGCGTTCGCTATTAATTTGCTGACAGACGAACCGTTCGACGAACCTTTTGTAATGGATATCGACAACGGCAAGCTCTTTTCCGCAGCATCCGAAGACAAAACGGTTGCAATTCTAACCAACGATGACCTGCATTTAATAGATATATCCATCAGCTATGATCCCGCTTGTGACGAGGTCTATCATTGGGCGATCAGCGATTATCCAGTCGACGAGTTCTCTTATAGTGACAGTTTCTGGAACTCTGTTATTGCGTATGCCGAAAATCACTTTGAGGATTCCGATCTCGTTCTTTTCACTACGACCATTTATGATACGTCTGACTCGAGTGTAGATGCATCTCTTTCCAGTGAATCCAACCTACGTTAACGCCCCGCAAAAGTAACTTTAGCTCTACAATACTCACATCACAAATTTGAAAGGATGGATAAAATGAAAAAGTACTTGTCGCTGATTCTTGCGTTAGGGATTTGCATGAGCATGTGCGTTTTTCCAGCAGCAGCAATTTCTGCGAATGAGGCAGAAAATGAAGTGCTCACAGAGGACGAATTTACAGAGCTGCTTACTGCTGAGATGTCCAGCAACGAGTTTGGAGGCCTTTATTATGAAGGAGATACGCTTGTTGTTAATGTTATCGCGTCTCAGAAGGCAACATCTCTCAGGCCCCAGCTTGCTCAAAAGGCACCCGAAGATATTGACGTGGAATACCGCACAGTCACGTACTCCCTTTCTGAGTTGGAGCGCATAAAGAATTTCCTTACAGGATATATGTCTGATTATAGCATCATGATGCTTGATGCAAACGAAATTACGAATCAAGTGGATATTAGTCTAAAAGACTATAGCGACGATAATATTGAATCAATTAAGGCCGCAGTTTTAAGTCACGGCGGAAAGACGGATTATCTGAATTTTATCGATGACAGCAATAACGTGATTCGTTCGACTGTAGGCTATGAAACAGATAACAACGCTTCGCCTTTCTCGCTTTACGGTAAAGTTCCTGTTTCCTTTACAGCAAAGGCATCCACTACACATTAAAATCTGAGGAAATCAACTCTTTCGCAAAAATTTGGGATGAGCTCGACGATAAAACTAAATTTTTGCTCAGCAGTCGATATATTTTGGAAAAGAGCTATGCCGAAATTGCCAATGATCTCAACGTAAAGCCGGAAAGCGCGCGTATGGCGCTGACACGCGCAAGACGTGCTGCCCTATCCCTTTCTAAAAAAAATCATATTTAGCTGCGACACTCTTTCCAAAGTGTCACTATTTTGTGTGAGCCTTTACCTCCAGATTATCACGCTATTATGTGTTGTAATCTCAGAGCACTATCGTCCCACATAGGTAAGTGACATATATTCTCTCATATGCATGCATAGTATTCGAAAAATCTCCAAAATAGGGCGACGAGAAAAACTCGTCGCCCTATTTCTCCTTGTAATCGATTCGATAAAACGTTTTTTGCAGGGGACGATATTCTCTGATTACTTATAAATAATAAGCCCCAGCAAGTTATCCATCAAATATCAAGGACTATTGCCAACCTACGGAAGCAGCATCTGATTGTGCATATCAATTCTGAGCAGGACATTTTGCTGTCCGCTATTGTTTGTCCGCACGGCAGAAATTGTCAGTATGCCGTCCTTGAGCATTGGGGCACTCTCTGCCTGCACTGCACTGCCATTCGGGCCAAGCTGTCGGTCAAAAAGGTACTCGCCGTCAGAGCAAATCTTGCTTGCGCCAAATACTATCTTTTCCTCACCTTTCTTCTGGTATGCAAAGGATGCACCACCCATATTCGAATAAGGATAACCGACATACTCGCTCTTTTCACTGTCATAAATGTACGTCTTCTGCGTCAGTGCTGAAGATGGCTGTGTGCTGGCAAGCACCGTATCCTCAAGTTCAGGGCGAAACTGATCCTTTACGCTAATTCGCAGGCCATTCTCGTGATCAAACTGATAGTCCCAGCCAAATTCATTTACAGCGAAGCGCCATGTCAGCGGAAAGTAAGTCACGCCGCGGAAATTGAGTACTGGATAATCTTCAGAAACGTTATCTAAAAATTTATCTCCGTCAGTTGTGTTTACAGCAATACGGTATTCCGCGACTGTTGCTGTGGCTATCTGGGGATTTTTCCCCTTTGCCGGATAGTCTGTCCAAGATTGCTCACTTGTTTCGCTATAGCCGACAAAAAGAATTCCCTTCGGTTCGGCAGAGTACCAATTGCATTTGAGATGCAGAAAGTGCGCGCCATGATATGTCATGGGGAAATAGGTAATATCCCGATAGACGATCAGAGGATATTCACTGTTCTTAGAATCAATCTGCGTGCCGTTCAACGTAACAGCGAAGGAGGGCAGCTTAACCGAAACCTTTCCTTCCTTTTCCGTAGCCAGTGCAGGCATCTGGAGCAATAAGGCGAGCAGCAGTGCAGCAACTAAAGCTAAAGACAAGTATTTCTTCATTAGGAACACGACCTTTCTAAATTAAAAATAAGGGTTCTTTATCGTTGACAATATCTGATTTCTACCAAATTTATCTGTGTACCTCCTTTCATAATTGGAAGACATTTATTTTCTCAATTTGCAACAGCAAATTTTCCGTGTAATCAAGCGCAATTGTTCCGGACATATCTCGAAATGTAATTTCGCTTAGAGTTCAGATTAACTTAATTGAAGGGGAGGAGCTTTTTAGTCCCTCCCTTTCAATTAAAATCACTATTTTCTCTCCACTATGCAATAGAAAATTAAGATTCTCTAAGCCCACCTTCTATCCCTCTATAATTCAAAAGAGCGTTGCAAGTCTAGTGTTTCGTTGTCTTATATTAGCAAAAGGCATAAATCAAATTAGCCAAAAGGGGAGGATATTTTAAGTTTAATGATAGCGTAACCTTAGAACTTATGAAAGAGCCCTTCGCATCGCTACGAGACTATCCCCAAGTTGAGGCTGCTGCATTAGATCATAGGAAAAAATCTTATTGTCATATAAATGAACACAAGTAAGCTACTGCCAAGCATCATAAACATCGCAGTCCTTGCATGTTTGTTAGGATCAGCGCTTCAGTCCCGCCACAAAGTATATAATATAATCAGTACATTCTAAATGTGTTTGTGAAGCCAGAAACGGCTTGTCGCTGTTCCTGGCTTTATCTTTTTCGACACTACCGCTCCAATCCCTCAAATCCTTGCCATATCTAATCAAATATGATAATGTTGCCCTAATCTTATGATATCATTCTAATAGCAGGATACTCTAATTCCCTCTTTAATTAATACTGTTGTCTTTCCGATCGTAAGCTCAGCAAAACACCCATAAGCCATAATCTCAAAAACAGGCCTCAAGGCCCTACCCATAGCTGGGTAGGGCCTTTTCTGTTCAACTACTCGCCATAGTATTGTGGTCTACCGACAGAGGTAAAGCCCTCCTTGCCGGTAATGACCACATTATTATATCCGCTGGCGCAGTGGATGATCAGCAGCTCTCCGTTTGCGTCCCTGCCGCCAACGATGCCCACATGGGAATTATCCGGGTAGAATACCAGATCACTGGGCTGTGCGTCCGCCCACGAAATATCGGTGCAATAGCTGTGCTGCATGGTGGCTCCTCCGCCGTGGCCGATGACATAGCTGCCGCCAGACTGATTGTAGAAA
>ULMM01050348.1_pt1 | contig 10070 bp, 10 predicted proteins | sample 1951661 | NCBI WGS metagenome assembly ULMM01 (sample SAMEA4835551, study PRJEB28245) | human gut metagenome | biome: gut microbiome; material: fecal sample | place: Denmark | collected 2008 | reverse complement strand
CTCAATCAACATATTCATATATTTATAAAATTTCAAAACTTGCCCATCATTAATATCAACTTTTATTTTACTACATTGACTTTTTAATTCTTTTTTAAAAATTTCAAACTCCACTTTTCCACTCCTTTAAAAAATTTAGTTTTTTTCCACTCCAAGTATAAAAACTCAAACACTTTTCCACAATTTATTTACACCTGTGGATTATTTCTTTTTGCCTGTAAATAAATCAATAATACAGAAATATCAGCAGGAGATACACCAGAAATTCTTGAAGCTTGTCCTATTGAACGTGGTCTTAATTTTTCCAATTTTTGCCTAGCTTCTATACGAATACCCTTAACATCATCATAGCAAATATCCTCAGGTAATAATTTTTCCTCTAATTTTTTAAATTTTTCAACTTGCTGTTCTTGCATTTTTAAATATCCTTCATATTTTACTTGTATCTCAACCTCTTCAGCTTCTTGTAAATTAAGTTCTGGTCTATTTTTATCAATAGCAGCCAAATTCTCATATGTAATTTCAGTTCTTTTTAATAATTCAACCATTTTAGTACCAGTAGAAAGAGGACTTGTACCTACACTAACCAAAAATTCATTGACTTCATCTGTTGGCTTTACTATAGTACTTTTAAGTCTCTTAATTTCATCTTCTATATGACTCTTTTTATCTAAAAATCTCTTATACCTTTCATCAGAAATAAGGCCAACATCATGTCCTATCTCAGTCAAGCGTAAATCTGCGTTATCTTGTCTTAAAAGTAACCTATACTCTGCCCTAGAAGTCATCATTCTATAAGGTTCATTTGTTCCTTTTGTAACAATATCATCAATTAAAACACCTATATAGCCCTGTGTTCTATCTAATATTACAGGATCTTTCCCTTTGATTTTTTGTGTTGCATTAATTCCTGCCATTAGCCCTTGACATGCAGCTTCTTCATAACCAGAAGTTCCATTTATTTGACCCGCCATAAATAAACCATCAATTCCTCTATATTCTAAAGAAAGTTTTAACTCGTCAGGTTTAATACAATCATATTCAATAGCATATGCAGGCCTAGTAAATTCCGCATGCTCTAATCCTGGAATCGTATGATATAACGCTATTTGTACTTCTTCTGGTAAAGAAGAACTCATTCCTTGTATATACATTTCTTCTGTATCTAAGCCTACAGGCTCAACGAAAGCTTGATGTCTAGGCTTATCACTAAAACGTACTACTTTATCTTCTATTGATGGGCAATATCTAGGACCTGTTCCTTCTATTCTACCACCATACAATGGAGATCTAGATAAATTTTTTCTAATAATTTCGTGTGTCTTTTCGTTAGTATATGTCAAATAACAATCAACTTGTTCCAAATTCTTTATTTTATCATCAAATGAAAACGGAACAATATTATCATCGCCCTTCTGAACTTCCATCTTAGAAAAATCAATACTTCTTCTGTTTATTCTTGCAGGAGTTCCTGTTTTAAATCGAACCAACTCTATTCCCAATCTTTTTAAGCAATCAGAAAGTTTATTAGCAGCTGCCACACCATCTGGTCCACTTTCTTCCGAAAATTCACCAATATAAATTTTACCTTTTAAATATGTACCTGTAGCTAAAATAACAGCTTTAACTTTATACACAGCTCCAACAGCAGTTTTAATTGCCTTTACATTGCCATTTTCAACAACAATATCCACAATTTCTCCCTGTTTTACACTTAAATTCTCTTGCAATTCCAAAGTATGCTTCATTTCCATTTGATATTTTTTTCTATCAGCTTGTGCTCTCAAAGAATGAACAGCAGGTCCTTTAGATGTATTCAACATTTTTATCTGAATCATACTCTTATCTATATTTTTACCCATTTCACCACCCAGTGCATCTATCTCTCTAACCAAATGACCTTTAGAACTCCCACCTATATGTGGATTGCATGGCATATTCGCAATATTCTCCAAACTTATAGAAAATATCAACGTTTTCATTCCAAGGCGTGCAGCAGCAAGAGCAGCCTCACACCCAGCATGACCAGCACCAACAACAGCAACATCGTATTCTCCAGCATCATATTCTTTTATATTATTTTTTTCTTCATCATTTACTAGTTTCATTTTTTCATATCCTTTCATTAAATTAAAAACATTTATATTTTACAAAACAAAATAATTACTAAAAAACTCTTAACTCTATAGGTTACTATATTAACCATCCATAAGCGAATGTTTCACAGATACTTTTAGTCTGTATCCGTTGGCGCTCTAGGGTTTGGTAAGAATGTTTCACAAAAATTTTCCTTTCATGTGAAACTGAAAACAGTGTTTTGTTTATTAAGAAAAAAAGATAAACTTATAAGTTTTACGCGTACTTATGTAAACTTCTTACCCTGTCTGGGTTTTAACCCTATAGATTACTAATGACCTTTTTTAATCATATAAAATAATTTTATTTTAATTATGTAACGTTTATAAAAAAACTTATTAGAATTTTTCGCATTTTTTCAGTATATTATCCACAGTCTAAAATTTTGCTAAAAATTTTTCATTTTAATGTGGATAACTTTTCTCAAAATTAATATTTTACAAAAAGCTATCCATATTTATAAAAAAATCTATTTAATTTGTATTCAAAATCGTCATATTTTAAAATTAATACATCTTTTTAGTAATTTGTCATTTAAATACTTTTTTAAGCTTATTTTTGATTTTAATAGGTTATTTTTTATTTTCCCAAACAGAATTTAGAAAAGATTTCATTTATAATATCATCAGTTACAATTTCACCTGTAATTTCACTCAATTTTTCTAAAATTTCTTTTAAAAAGATTGCTATAATATCTAATGGCATATTTAAAGAATTTTTTGCATCAACACAACTTTTATATGCTTTATGGATCAAATTTTTCTGTCTTATATTAGTAATAACATTAGCATTATCAACACTTATTTCTTCCATAGAAAACATATTTCCTATAATTTTATACAATTTTTCTAATCCCTCTTGCTTTAAAGTAGACATTTTCATTATATATTTACAAGAGTTCTGTATTTCAGGAATATTTTCATCAATCACAGGATTTAAATCAATTTTATTCAAAACCAAAATTGCTTTTTTTCCTTTAATAATCTGCAAGATTTCCTTGTCCTCAATTGACAAATCTCTACTACTATCAAGAATTGCAATAACTAAATCTGCATCATTAGCAGCATCTTTTGATTTTGAAATTCCTATTCTTTCCACTTCATCCTTCGCTTCATGAATCCCAGCCGTATCAATTAACTTCAATGGAACTCCTTCAATTGTAACGAATTCTTCAATTGTATCCCTTGTAGTTCCCTCAATTTCAGTAACTATAGCCCTATCCTCATTTAAAATACAATTTAATAAAGACGATTTACCTGCATTTGGCCTACCAATTATAGCTGTTTTCACTCCATCTTTTAATAATTTACCATCTTCAAAACTCTTTTCTAAACAATACAAATCTTCTGAAACATTTTCTAACATATTCTCAATTTCAGAAACTGTAACCTCATCTAAATCATACTCAGGATAATCAATATCTACTTCTACATTTACCATAACATCCATTATTTTTTTCTTAATTTCATGTATTTTTCTTGAAAGTCTACCCTCTAACTGATTCATACCAGCTCTTAATTCTTTTTCTGATTTTGCATCAATAATATCTATAACAGATTCCGCTTGCAATAAATCAATTCTTCCATTTAAAAAAGCCCTTTTGGTAAACTCGCCTGGTTCAGCCATTTCCGCACCATTTTTTAAACATAGTTCTAATATTTTTTTTACAACTAAATTTCCTCCATGTGTATTTATTTCGCACATATTTTCTGTAGTATAGCTTTTAGGTTCTTTGAAATAAGAAACTAAAACCTCGTCCAATACAGCATTTTCAGGTATTTCACGATTCTCATATTTTTCTAAATTTTCTACTATATGACCATATTTTATGGTATACCCTTTTATCTCTTCAATATCTTCTTTCTTTTTTGGAACAAATATTTTTTCCAAAATTTCAAAACATTCTTCTCCGCTCATTCTTACTATTCCAATACCACCAATCCCGTGGAGCCGTAGAAATAGAAGCAATTACACTCATATATAAAACCTCCTTATATTACCACAAAAAAGTCAAAGATAGAAATTACTAAAATGTAAATCCGACCTTTGACCTCCGATTTATTTATTTTTTAATGATATAACAATTTTTCTATGTGGCTCTTCGCCTACACTAATTGTTTGAACTTTAGAGTTTTCTTGTAACTTACTATGAATTATTTTTCGCTCATATGGCTGCATTGGCTCCAAAGTAATTGGTTTTCTTGTTTTAACAACCGTCTTTGCAACTTTTTCTGCCAAATCCTCTAAAGTTTTTTCTCTTTTCTCTTTATATCCTTCAATATCAAGAATAACTCTTACTCTTTGATCAACATTTTTTGATGCAATAGAAGATAATATAGCTTGTAATGCATATAAAGTCTCACCTCTATACCCTATCAAAAAACCTAATTTTTCATTAGATATAGAAACACTTAAACCTTGATCATTAGAATCAACCACATATGTTGCACCCTCAGGCAACTCTTTTATAAATTCTGCTAAAAATTTTTCTACATTTTGTTTTGCAATAAACTGATTTTGTTTAGATAAATGTACTTCCTTCTTTGATAAATGCACATTATTTCTAACTTTATTTTCATCATCCAAATCTTTTAATGTCATTTCTATTTTTACAACCCTTGGTGTCAAAATACTAAAAAAACTACGTTTTTCATCTTCCAAAACTTTAATTTGTACATGATCTCTATTGACTTTTAATTGCTTTAAACCTTTTTCAATAGCCTCATTTGTAGTTTTTCCTTCTACAATAATTGTTTTAGACATATAAAGACCTCCTTAACCATTAAAAGTTAATATTAAATATATTTTAATCATCTTTAATAACTTTATTTAAAACTAATCTTTCACCTATCATTGCAATATTATTAACAAGCCAATACAAAGCCAAACCTAATGGAGCAACCAAAGAAATAGAAACCGACATAATTGGCATCATCCAAGACATCATCTTATTAGTTTGCTCCATTACATCATACTCTTCTTCCTCTTTTTTTACCATTGAAGTCCCTTTATTTTCATTATTAATATCAACATTTTCTATAGTTTTTCCAATATTTTTATCACCAATTTTATCTTTTTTATCCTTTTGCTGCAAAGATGTTGTAATTTTCATAGATACAAAAGTAGATATTATATATAAAATTGGAATAATATATACAGTCCAATCACCCAAATTTTGTTGTGGTATTTTACTTAAATCTAAACCTAAAAAATTCATATTCAAGTCAACGTCTTTTACCTGTTCATCATCTGAATTTATTTCCTTTAAAAAATCAGATTCTCTAATCAAATCAATCTCCGGATAAGCTGCACTAACTGTTTTCTGAGCTTCTTGCAATTGGACTTCATAATTACTAATCTTATTTGTATCCAACTTCTTCATATAAGTCAATGGACATCTAACCATATAGAAAATGGAAATTAACAAAATAAACTGCAAAATAGTACCTAAACAACCACTAAAAGGATTCATATTTTCCTCTTTATACATCTTCATCATTTCTTGATTCAATTTTTCTGGATCATTTTTATACTTAAATTGCAAAACTTGCATCTTTTGATTTAATTTTGCACTTTTTTTCATTGTTTTTTGTTGTTTAATAGATAATGGTAACATTAACAATTTAATTACAAGTGTAAATAAAATCATTGCCAGTCCATAATTTTGCACCAAATTATAAATAAAATTTAAAACATAACCAAATATATTTGCAAAAAATTGAAACATTTTTTTACCTCCTGGTTATTTTAGTGGATCATATCCACCCTTAGAAAAAGGATTACAACGAATTATTCTCCAAACAGTTAATATCAAACCTTTAAAAACACCATATTTTTCAAAAGCCTGCTTTGAATATTCTGAACATGTAGGATAAAATTTACAATGAATATTTTTACTAGAAATCCATAAAGATATGTTCTTCTGATACCAGCAAATAATATTAATTATCAACTTTTTCATTATACTTTCCTTTTTACTTATACAGTTTTGCTTTTAAGAAAATTTTCTTTAAATCCTGGCAAATATCTAAAAAACTAACACATTTAGGTGATTGTTTCTTATTCCATAAAAAAACAATAGAGTAACCTTCACATATTTTAGATTCTTCTATGGAATAACTTTCTCTAATCAAACGTTTTAATCTATTTCGTCCTACGGCTTTAGCTACTTTTGAACTAATAGCAAGTCCCAAAAAATTAGATCCAAAACATTTATTTTTTTCTACAAAAACAATCAAATATTTTCCAGAAAAACATTTTCCATGAGTCAAAACTTTTTTAAATTCATAATTTTTTTTTAACATTTTTGTTTTTTTCATTACAATACCCCTTTGTCTAAAGCCAATAGGTAAACTAAAATGAAAAAATAAAATTGAAAATTAAAATGGCAATTAAAAATTGCAACATTTCAATAATCAACATTCATTCGCTTGACTAAGCAGTTAATTTTTTTCTACCTTTTGCTCTTCTTGCTTTTACTACATTTCTTCCAGCTCTTGTTTTCATTCTTTTCATAAAACCATGCTCTCTTTTTTCTTGTCTGTTTTTTGGTTGAAAAGTTCTTTTCATTACTAGCACCTCCTACTGTTTTTTTATATTTAATTCCAGTTTAGGAATTTCATTCAAGTTAATAAAATGAGTCCAAACCCATTCTTTTAAAAATTTAAGTAAATCGATTATACTCCACAAACCATAAAATTGTCAAGTCTATTAAAAAATTTTTTTATTTTACGAACACAACAAAATCAATTTTTCGTTGTAACATAATTGTAATATAAGAAAGTTATCCACAGTTTTTTTAAAAGTTTTCCACAGGAAAAAATTTTTTTCCACAATTTTATTGACTTATCAACAAAAAATCTGTTATGATATGAGGGTATCAAAAAAAGAGATTTTAAATATTTATCTTTTTTCAAATTTATGTTCGTAAAAATTTAGCTTTTTTTACAAACATATTACAGAGTTATCAACAGTTGTGGATAACTCTGTGGATAACTTTATAAGAAAGGATGAAAAGCAGATGGAGATTGACAAAGACGAACTTTTAGTAAAAATAAAAGACACATTAAAAGGCGAAGTCTCATCAATTTCTTATGACACGTGGATTAGTTCACTTGGAATTAAAAGTATTGATGAAAACAACATTGTTTTTACAACTTTGTCTGAATACCAAAGAGATTTTATAGAAAACAGATTTAAAGATTTAATGTTTAACACAATCAAATACATTACAAACAAAGAATACACATTTTCTGTAATAGATCTTTCAAAAAAAGACAAAAATGGAATCCAAGATGGCGAAGAAGGCAATATAATAACAGATTCTACTTCTAACATACCAGAATCTGAACTAGAATCAAACCATCAAACATTAAATCCAAAATACACATTTGACACATTTGTCGTAGGAAATAACAACAGATTCGCACATGCAGCAGCATTAGCAGTAGGAAATGAACCAGGAAAATCTTACAATCCTTTATTTTTATATGGTGGCGTAGGATTAGGAAAAACTCACTTAATGCAAGCTATTGGAAACAGAATCATCGAAGAAAACAGAAAAGCTAATGTTTTATATGTCACATCAGAAAAATTTACTAACCAACTTGTTAATTCAATAAAGGACAATAAAACAGAAATGTTCAGAAACAAATATAGAAATATAGATGTTCTTCTAATTGATGATATTCAATTCATAGCTGGTAAAGATAGAGTACAAGAAGAATTCTTCCACACATTTAATGCATTAAGAGAAGATGGAAAACAAATTATAATTTCCAGTGATACACCACCAAGAGACATACAATTTTTAGAAGACAGACTAAAATCAAGATTTGAATGGGGACTATTAGCAGACATTTCTTGCCCAGATTATGAAACACGTTTAGCAATTCTAAGAAAAAAAGCACAAGACGAAAAAATCATAATAGATGACTCAATTTTATCAAATATAGCAACTAATATTGATTCAAACATTCGTGAACTAGAAGGTGTATTTAATAAAATAGTTGCAAGAGCAGCATTAACGCACAGTCCTATTACGATGGAACATGCAGAATTAATTATAAACGAATTCAAATTAAAAAGTGAAAAAGTAATATCAAGTGACTTCATAAAAGAAACTGTTGCTAAATATTTTAGTATCAACAAAAACGACTTAGCTAGTGAAAAAAGATCTAACGACATAGCATTTCCTCGCCAAATAGCAATGTATCTTTGTAGAGATGTAGCAAACATGTCTTTCCCTCAAATTGGAAAAGATTTTGGTGACAGAGATCACTCAACAGTAATGCATGCATATAACAAAATTAAAAAAGAAGTACGCGATAAAAACAATACCAAGTTAATTGTGGAAAGTGTGAAAAACATAATTACAAGTGAAGAAGATTAGATGGCTGTAAAGAAATATTTAATTTTTAAAATCTATGTTTGGAAAAATAATTGTTTGGAAAAAATTGAGCTATCTTTACTTACGGAAAATCCGTATTGGTTATCCACATGTCACTGTGGAAAGCGTGTGGATAAGGTGTTGATAACTTAATTATCCACAAAAAAGTTTTCCACATGTGGAAACGGTGTGGATAAAATCGACAGTTTTCCACAATTTTATACACAGTCTTTTTTCTAGGGACACTAAGTTTCCACATAGTTTTCCACAGTTTCCACAGCACCTAATACTACTACTACTAAATATATTATATATATTATAAAAAAATACAAGGAGGAAGAAAAATGAAAATCGTATGCTATAAAGAAAATATGATTAAAGCTATTAATTCCGTAGTAAAAGCAGTAACATCTAAAACTACAATGCCTATACTAGAAGGAATATTAATACAAACAAATGATAATGAAGTAAAATTAACAACATATGACCTAGAATTGGGAATAGAATATGTAATAGAATGTGATGTAAAAGAACAAGGAAGCACAGTAGTAAATGCAACAATGTTTAGTGAAATTATAAGAAAATTACCAGATACAGAAATTTATATAACATTAAATGAAAAAAATATACTAGAAATAGAATGCGAAGGATCACACTATAAATTAGCAACAATGAATCCAGATGAATTTCCAGAATTACCAAAAATAGAAGTAGAAAATTCAATAGAAATAGAGCAAAACACTTTAAAAAATATGATAAAAAGAACAATATTTGCTGTAAGCACTGAAGAAAGTAGACCAATATTCACAGGTTGTCTAATAGAAACAGAAAACAATAAATTAAATATAGTAGCAGTAGATGGTTTTAGACTAGCACTAAGGAGTATTTACTTAACACAAAAAACAAATGATTTTAGTGCAGTAATACCGGGAAAAACTCTAAACGAAGTAAATAAAATCCTATTAGACTCATTTGAACCGGTAAAAATAGGAGTATCAAAAAATCAAGCTTTGTTCGAAATGGATAAATGCAAAGTTGTAACAAGAATTTTAGATGGTGAATTTTTAAATTATAAAAATGTAATACCAAGTGCTTGGGAAACAAGAATTAGAGTAAATCGTTCAAATTTACAAGATTGTTTTGAAAGAATAAGTCTAATATCATCATCAAGTATAGAAAAAGAAAAAAAATATCCAGTAAAAGTAGTTGTAGACATCGGAAAAGTAACAATTTCATGTACAAATCAAACAGGAGACGCAAAAGAAGAATTATTCATTTCAACTGAAGGAAAAAATTTAGAAGCAGGATTCAATCCAAAATATTTCTTAGATAGTCTAAAAGTAATAGATGACGAAGAAGTTTTTGTAGAATTCGGAAGCAATATATCACCATGTTTAATAAAATCTACAGAAAGCAACGATTATGTTTATATGATATTACCAATAAGAATAAAAGAAGATTAATAAAAAAAAGAAGTTACAAACAAGTAGCTTCTTTTTTTTTACAAAAAAAGAAAAAAAAGAATAAATTAGAATAAAATCGAAAA
>ULMM01009514.1_pt1 | contig 10108 bp, 10 predicted proteins | sample 1951661 | NCBI WGS metagenome assembly ULMM01 (sample SAMEA4835551, study PRJEB28245) | human gut metagenome | biome: gut microbiome; material: fecal sample | place: Denmark | collected 2008 | reverse complement strand
TGCATATGTCGCCGCTTTCACAAAGGGAAATTGTCGGCGCACAGCCGCGCCCCTTTACCACCGATTTTGAGGCGCTAGCAAGAGACAGTAAAATTATAAAGCCGCTCATTACACCCGAAATGTATGAGCGTATATGGAACGGCTGTATGCCGGGAATGCTCAGCGGAGCGTACACCGACCGGAATATGTATTATTCCTCTTATCTTTCCACCTATATTGAGCGTGATGTTCGTGAGCTTTCGGGCGCAATAGACGCTCTGAAATTTGCAAAATTCATCACGGCGGTAGCCGCCCGTGCCTCCCAGCTTGTGAATTTTAAGGCGATTGCCGATGACGCGGATATCGATCAGGTTACCGCAAAAGCTTGGCTGCAAATTCTTGAAACGCTTGGGATCATTTTTCTGCTGCATCCGTATTCCAACAATGTGCTGAAAAGAACCATTAAAACGCCGAAGCTGTATTTTTATGATACGGGTCTTGTTTGCTACCTTACAAAATGGTCGTCGCCGGAGGTTGCCGAAAGCGGAGCCATGAGCGGAGCACTGCTTGAAAACTTTACCGTTTCCGAGATTATGAAAAGCTATCAGAACGCCGGCAAAGAACCGTATCTCAACTATTATCGCGACCGAGATGCAAGAGAGATTGATGTAATTATCGAGGGCGACGGCAAGCTGTGTCCGCTTGAAATTAAAAAAACAGCCACCCCCGATAAGCGAATTACCAAAACCTTCAGCCTTATCGATAAATCACCCTTGGTGCTCGGCACCTCTGCCGTGCTCTGTATGAGCGACCGCCTCTCTGCCTTCGACAGAGATAACCTCATTGTCCCGATTTGGATGATATAGACCTAAACGAAAGAATGTATTTATTTTATAAAAATAATTAGTGGGTGCTTTATAAATGACAGAAAAACAAATAAAAATGTCGTGTAAATTTATTTGTTAATGGGAAAAAATTATAACTTTTTTGAAATCTTGTCTTTTGGATAAAAGCCCTTTGTGGCAGTGTTTTTATGCTTTATGGGACAGAAACCGCGACGATAATTTTGTGAAAACGCGTGGCTAAATCATATGTATTTTTGTGAAATGGTGTGTTGATTTAATTGGAATTTTGTGATATGCAAATGTTGCAGAATGGTAGATATGATGCTATTTGCTCCGGCTCGCTTATGGGTATCAACTATAAGGAAATCGAATCAAACAGCGTAGGCAACAAAGAAGATTACGAAATGTATTCCCTTGATTTTGATGAATATCTCTGGGCAAAGGGATATAAGCCCGAACAGATAGATGGGCTTTATCAAAGTATGCTGAAGCTTACGCCGCTTTCAAAGGTCGAGTATGAGGTAATGCTTGAAAACTTCAGGGAATATATGGTTCTCGGCGGCATGCGATTTTTCAATTATGCTGTGGAACGGTAAAAGCAAAGGAACATATGCCAATATAAAGGAACTTGAAGATAAATGCAAAAAAGTTATTTTAATAATTTGTTCTCCCCGCAATTGACGGTTTCTTATTTATAAGATAATATAGTAATGCACCGAATATGCCGCGAACGATTATTGTATAATGATTAAAAGGGAGCAGTGAAGATGGAAGGGCTTGAACCTAAAAAGCTTGCGCTTATAAGAATATGGCAGATACTTAAAGAATACAGCGATTATGACCATCCGTTGACTCAGGATGATATAGCCGCACATCTTGAAAACGATTACGGCATAATTATCGAACGCAAAGCGATAAGCCGAAACATATCGCTTTTAAAAGAGGCGGATATTGAAATTGAGTCCCGCAGAGCCGGCAGCTATATTGACTGCCGTGAGTTTGAGGACAGCGAGCTTCGTATGCTGATAGACGGCGTTTTAAGCAGCAAGCATATAACCGCCAAGCACTCTAAGGACCTGATAGAGCGCTTATGCGGACTTTCAAATAAATACTTCAAGTCGCATATTAAAAATATTTATTCGGTAAATGATTGGAGCAAGACCGACAATCAGGCGCTTTTTTATAATATAGAGCTTATAGATACCGCAATAGAAACGGGCAAGCAGCTAAGCTATGATTATAATAAATACGGAGCGGATAAAAAGCTGCACAAAAGCTCTTATCAGGAGGTAAGCCCTTATCAGATGATACTTCACAATCAGCGTTATTACCTTATGGCTTACAGCGAATACTGGGGCAATATGGTTTTTCACCGTCTTGACCATATAACAAATATGAGCATATCGAAAACCCCTGCTGTGCCTATCCGCTCGGTTGCGGGCTATGAAAGCGGAATTGACTACAAGAGATTTTCTTCCGCAATGCCGTATATGTACAGCGACGAGCCGGAAAGAATTGAGTTTATTGCCGACGCTTGCATTATCAACCAGATAATTGATTGGTTCGGGTGCGATACGCAAATTTCAAAGCGTGGCGACGGTCGGGTGACCGTGACTGTTAAGGCAAGCCCCATTGCAATGGAGCACTGGGCAATGCAATATATAAATTATGTGGAGATAACAAAGCCAGATACCCTAAGACAAAAAATTAAAATAACTATTGAAAAATCCTTCGAAAAATATAATAACAAAAATGGATAAAGAAAAAAGAATGGCACTGTAAAGTTAAAATGAAAAGATAGCTCACGAAATCATAGAAAAGCTTCACGCAACGAGCAAAAACTCCCGTTTTCTTCGTTTTGATAAATTCAAACCGGCGACCTGAGCCGGGGTAAGACCGTTTAAAGCAGAATGGGGGCGAACAAAGTTGAAGAAAAAGACGAACAAGGAAATCAAGTTATTGGCACTTTCAAAAGAGGAAAAGCCCTGTTTGGTTTTGTACCAAGCCTTGAATTGCTTATTAAAGCATTCGATTAAATTGTTTGAAATGTCGTCTTTAACATCCGGCAAATCTTTTAGCGTGCTGAAATCGGAAAAAGAGTACAAAAAAACACCTCCTTAATCACAGAGCAGACCGCAGCATAAGTAGTGTTTCTTACTTTTGCCGGTCCAATCGTTAAGTTAGGCGTTCATTCCCGGAATATTAAATTGCGACTGTATGCATGTTTTAGTTTATATTTGAAAACCTACTTAAAAATATTATATAAACCCGCATTGCAGGATTATAAATGAATGTAATCGTGAAGGTTGGTAATATCTTTCATTGCCCTGATTTTCCGTATAGCTTTACTTTCGATTTGTCTAACTCGCTCTCGCGTAAGACCGATTTCCTTGCTTATTTCTTCAAGACTATAAACTTCAGAACCTTGTAAACCAAAATGTAGTATTAAAACGCGCTGTTCACGTTCACTAAGTTTAGATAAAAATATGTTTATTTGTGCATCGCGCTCTTGTATATGAAGCTCGTCATCAACATTTTCATCGGTTGATAAAAGATCCATAAACGTTCCGTCCATTTCATCGTTTGGCTTTGAATCACTTGACAGACATGTAAAATTATTTGTTTGCAGTGATTTGACCTTTGCGATTGACAGCCCGGTAAGCAACCTGATTATCGGACATAAGTGCTTTTGCAAAAATTGTATCTGCTGTTTGTCCCTCAGGGAGTTTGTATGAAAGGATTCTGTCGTTCATAGCATAAAAGGCTATGCGCGAATCATCCATAGGGCAAACTGACCATCCGCCGTCTTCGCTTCCTATAATTTGATTGCCTTTATAAAACGCATTATAACCGTTGGTGTTGTGGTCATTAGAGGGGGCTTTGATGGAAGAATTATTGGTAAGAATGTAATTCCAATATTCACCGTCTTCTGAAATATTGAAGTCAATAACTGTTTCTCCTGAAAGCACTTTATAAGGTAGAGTGAAAAGGTAATACTCGCTCGTTACCTGATTTTCTTGATCGCCCCATTGATTGGCAACTCTCATACGGTTATATTTAAGGAAATAACCGGGATTTTCATTACCCAAAGAAAATCCGCCGTAGTTGAGGGTTTCACGGTATGTAATCGTGCTTACCGGCACTTCGATTCCTCCAAATATGGGAGTTTCACCGTATTCGGTGGGGAAGTGGTGTACTGATGTAAGAGAATCGGCCATTGCGTAGGAGAAACCTTCGGTATAGATTTCTATACCTTTATTCTTAAATTGTTCTAAAACTTTTTTCTTTCCAACGACATTTTCATATACACTTGCAGGGCTTTAAGGATTAAATGAGTATCTGATAGGACATAATCCTAAAACGTCGATTAAGTTTGCTTTTTTCAGTTTATATGTTTCGGCAGTATAATTTATTCTCTGTTCACCGTCACCGCCGTCTTTCATATACTCTTTGAAATCTGTAAGTATAGATTGTGCACCCCATAATCCGCCATACTTATATCCGCCGTCTTTTTCACGCCCAACATTAATAGGTTTGAACCATTCTCCTGAATATTCAGTTATATATTGGTCGTCAAAATTATCATCAAAATTTAAATAAGCATTATATAATGATTCCTTGGATATTTGAGAAGGGGTTTGACCGCTGCAATACTTCTGAACAATCTCAACTTTTTGCTCTGTTGTATATTTTATAGCATGTCCGTTGAATTTACAAGACCATTTCCGCTGTTCCTTCGGCAAATCTTCCCTTAGCCACTCTCCAAGTAAGGTTGCTCCCGGATATTCAAGAGCTGTAATTGTATTTTTTATGCTCCTTCCGTGTGAAAGGTAATATTCAACCGCATGCTTTCTTTGCTCAACAGTGTATTTCCTTCTGGTTTTGTTTGTAACTTCAATATTTCCGGTACGGCGATACTCCTTTATCCAATAATGAAGCATTGTTCTTGATGGATACCCAAGCTCGGCAATTACCCATGTGTAATGACCGAGAATTTGAAACAGTTGAATTGCTCGTTCTTTCTCTTCTAAACTATATTGTCGTCCCATTTTTTATCCTTTCTTGGTCCAACTTTTTGTCCGCATCCCCATCTCAAAGGATTTAACCGTCGCGGACTTTATCGTATGAAACAGTTTTACGAGCTTTACAAGGACGAAGAAAAAGTGTCACCATTGGTGACACAATTGAGCTGGACAAATCATTTGAAGATCATGTCAGCCTGCAAGACAATGGACGAGCGTATTTTCTATATGAATATGTGTATAAAAGATCACCTTACAAAGAGGGGACTTGAACGGCAAATAGACAGCGGATATTATGAGCGATATATGCTGTCACAGAACCCGATTGCTCCGGTAATTGGTGAAGCAAAGAAAGCGACAGGCAATATCTTTTTGGATACTTATGTGCTTGATTTTCTTGATGTCCCTGATACGGTTTCCGAATATGATCTGCAAAAGTCGATTATCCGTAACGTAAAAAACTTTATCTTGGAGATTGGAAATGATTTTACCTTTGTCGGTGAGGAATATAGGGTACAAGTCGGAAACCACGATTTCTTTATCGACCTTCTTTTCTATCATCGCGGGCTTTCCTGTTTAGTTGCTTTCGAACTAAAGATCGGAGAATTCAAGCCTGAATATGTTGGCAAGGTGAATCTGTATCTTGAAGCCTTTGACAGGGAAGTAAAGAAAGAAAATGAAAATCCGAGCGTTGGCGTTATTCTGTGTGCAAGTAAAGATGATGAGGTCGTAGAATTTGCTTTGAGCCGCAGCTTGTCGCCTACAATGGTTTCTGAGTATAATCTAAAACTTATAGACAAAGCGCTATTGCAGAAAAAGCTGAAGGAATATATTGAACTGGCACAGTCATCCGAAGACGGAGAGTAACAGGGAAATTGGTCTTGCGGATGATTATAATCGCAATGGCAACTTTAGAGTGAGGAGGCTTTTAAAAGTCAGCTATAGAAGTATAAAAATACCTGTCGTAGATAGTACGTATCCGTCAAATAAGTCAGTGCCTAAACAACGTGAGATATTGAAAGTGACATCGAATGAGCTGAAATACAAAGCCTAATTAATGTAAGAACACAAGTGTATTTTTCTAATTGTCATTGGTTCCAGCTTAAAATCTCTAAAATTATTTTGACTGCAAAATTGACTGCAAAATTGACTGCAAAATCTATAGACATATGTTAAATAATAGACGTTGTTGATTTTATAAGTCATTCAAAAACCCCTTGTTTTAAGGCATTTTTGAAAGTTAATAGACGTATGGAAAATAATAGATATTAACGAGCATCAAACTGTTAACCGCAGGGTCGTAGGTTCGAGTCCTACAATAGGCGCCATGAAAGCATGAAGAAAAAGATGCATGCCGTGAAACCCCGATAAATTCGGGGTTTTTCGCGTTTTTTGGAAAGATTTTTTAATGATAGTTTTATAGATGCAAACGGCACTTTTTCAGCATTTTTTTGACTCGAACCTACGAAAGCTCGTTTACCGACATTTTTTCACGAATTATATATGTTTTTATTATCTGACCGATAGAACTAAAAAATCTATCGGTCTTTTTTGTTCTTCGGGCTGTGCCTATTTTAAGGTGCAGCCTTTTAATATATCTGAAAAAAGAAAGAGGGGAACTGTATGAAAAAATCTACCGACTTAAATTCATTAAAAGAGGTTGCATGGTGTCTTTTGTATACCGATGTTCACAGAGTTGAAAATTATCCGTTTTTGGTAAAACACCCGTTTACGGATTCTGCCTTCACATCCATAGCAAAAAATCCGGAGAAAGTTACGAAAAATGCAGTAATAAATATTCTCGAAAGCGAAAGCAACCTTAACCGTTGGAGGGAATATGTAGCCGAACGAATAGATTTGGCTGAGAGTGCAGATGAAGTATATTGCCGCATAACAAAACCGTATAGGCTGACATTTATGAAATATGCAGGACAATATCTTTCGGAAAAGGATTTCGCCGAAATGCTGTGCTCGGCTTGGATTACTTCCGAAAATCCAAACAGCGATGTTAATGTAACCCAAATTCCCGTCGGAATTATCCTATACGAGATGAAAAAAGGCTTAAACAAGCGATTTTTTCAAAAAAACATGAGAAACACTTGATTTTTTTGTCGGAATATGGTATAATTAGGCTATACTTCATAAGGTGAGTGATAGTATGGCTTTAAATAAATCTGTATTGGTGGATATCCCCGAGCACGGTATAGCGTATAAGAAGGTGTCGGGAAAAACTTATGTATATTATGTGACGGCGACTTACCGAAATAAAAAGGGACAGCCCACCTGCGACCGCTCCTCTATAGGAAGATTGGACGAGAAAACGGGCAAGCTTATCCCTAACCGTAATTATTACGAAATATATTTAAAAAAGCCTGTCTCGCCGGTGAACGGAATTTTTGAATACGGCGTTTACGATGTGTTTGAAAAGATATGCTCAGATCTGGGGCTTAAAAGGCTTTTGAAAAGATACTTCCCTGAAAACTATACCGAAATTCTTACAGCGGCACAGTATATGCTTTCCGAGGGTAATGTTATGTATTACATAAGCGATTATACAGAAACTCATATCACAGCGCTAGAGGGCGTTTTGAGTGATGAAAAATGCAGTAAAATGTTCGCCGACTTAAGACAGGAGGATATGCTGCTGTTTTTCAGGGAATGGATGAAGCACAAAAGATCCGACGAGTATGTCGCATACGATGTTACAAGCGTTTCTTCATACAGTAAAAATATCACCGAGCTTGAATGGGGCTATAACCGAGACAGGGAAAAGCTGCCCCAAATAAATATAGGAATGTATTTCGGGGAAGAAACAAAACTGCCGCTCTATTACCGTGTATATCCGGGAAGCATATCGGATAAAGCCCATCTGAAATATATGGTTGCGGATAATGATTTTATAAACGGACAGAAAACCCGTTTTGTAATGGACAGGGGCTTTTACAGCGCGGATAATCCAAGGTGTCTCACAGATAAAGGCTACCGATTTGTCATTGCCCTGCCCACAAGCCTTAAATACTGCACCGAGCTTATTAAAAAGTACGGCGGAGAGCTTGCGAATCACTCCGAATACCGTTTGGGTGCGGGACTTCCGTACGGCAAAAGCTGCGAGGAAACGGCTCTCGGCTTTAGAATGAAGGTACATCTTTTTTACGATCCGCAAAAGGCGCTTAAAGAAACTGAGGCTCTCTATTCTCTGATTGACGCGCAGGAGAACGATTTAAAAAATATGGAGGAGCCGCCCGACAGAAAGCTACACTACGACCGTTTTTTCTTTATAAACCATTCAAAGGACGGAAAGCTTGCCTACAGAAGAAACAATAAGGCGATCGACGAACAGCTGGAACTTTGCGGATATTTTCTGATTGCGGAGACGGATTTTAAAAAGACAACGGCAGAGATATTAGAAATCTACCGCAACCGTGACGTAGTAGAAAAAAGCTTTGACAGCCTGAAAAATGAGCTTGATATGAAGCGTTTGCACACCTGGGCAAGTGAAACGGCACAGGGTAAGCTGTTTGTTTCGTTTATTTCGCTTATTGTGCGAAGCTATATGCTGAACGGCTTATCCGATTATATGCGCAAAAACGGCTTTACGCTGAAAAAAATAATACTGGAATTAGATAAAATGAAATGCTTTACCCAAAGCTCCTCACATTCACCCCGCCCGTTAAACCCACCTACCAAAACCCAGCGCGAAATCTACGCTTCTCTCGCTCTTGATACTGATGACTGTATAGGATAATTCCGACGGGAATTTAGGATGGAAGAAGCCTTTCAGCAGCATCTCGCAGAGCGTAACAAAGAGAAAACGGCATAACCACAAAGGTTACACCGTTTCAAAGAAACAAATTTAATTGAGATACAAGAGCCTGCTTGGGGCACCTTCCTTACGGAGGGTGCCCCAACGCCGTTCCTTTTTGTATATCAATAAACTGATTTTTTTGCGGCGGCAGCGCCGCATTTTTTATTTTCCGCCGTAAGCTCTTTTTAAAACTAACGGTGGATTTCCGAAAGTGTGCAGCCGTAGATCTCCTTGAACTTCCGCGAAAAATAGGAAAGATTTTCAAAACCGGCTGAACGGGCGCTTTCGCTTACCGTATAACCGTTGTCAACATAAAAGCTGTAAGCCAATCTGCACCGGGAAATATTGATATAGTCAATCGTTGTCTTTCCGGTGTATTGCTTGAACAAAATGCTGAAACGCGAAACGCTCAAGCCGCAATGGCTGCATACTTCTTTAAGTGAAATATTTTCGTTCAGATGCTCGCTTATGTAAATAAGCGCCTTTTGCAGCAGCTTATCCTGCCTTGTGTTGGATTCGGTTGAATCGTGACCCTTATATTTTATCAGGCTTGCGTCATCCTCGGAAATTATGCGGTGAAGATATAAATGAAAAAGATTCATTTCATAGCGCATAACAGTCTGCGATTCTTCCTTCTTTAAATAGAACTCATCCTTGATATTTCCGAGGATTCTCTGCAGATTTATCTCCTTTACCTGAATAAAGCTCTGCTTTGGAATAAAGGGCTTTATTTTTTGGGAAAGCATTTCCGGGCTGAAAAAATAGCAGATATATGTACAGCTTGGGACAATTTGCTCCAGACCGTGAAAGCAGTAGGAATTGCAGAATAAAATTTCCCCGGCGTGACAGTGAACCTTTGTCTGGTCGCAGTAGGCATAACATTCTCCGCTTTGAAAATAAAGAATTTCTATCTCGCTGTGCCAATGGGTAAGAACCTGATACGAGGTGCTCAAAGTGTCAATATGAACGGTAAACGGGAATTTAGCATTTTCAAAAATAGGTTTTTGAAATTCGGTAACAACAGAATAATCCATAAGCAGCTCCATGAAAAGTAATATTGTGTTAATCGATAGTAAAATTAAGCGTTGTTAAAACAAATAAACTGTTGTATAATAATAGCAGACATATGTCGATTTGTCAATGTTTTATGTAAAATATGACGGCAATGTCGTGATTTTACAGTCCAAAACCGTTCTTATATGTATATTTTTTTGAGTAAATTGTTACTTACGGTGTATACAGGCATTTTACTGGGTAAAAAACAGTGAAATAGGACAAATATTCCAGTAAAGGAGATTGCTTTGAAATGAAAAAACGAAACACAGCTATAAAACTCAGCACTTTTTTGTTATCGGGCATTCTCTGCCTTCCGGCTGTTTTTGTTTCGGCTGAAAATACCGAAAATGCCGCGGAAACGGCTGCATTCCCCGCTCAGCAGACCGGGGAATATGCCGATT
>ULMM01014426.1_pt1 | contig 10117 bp, 8 predicted proteins | sample 1951661 | NCBI WGS metagenome assembly ULMM01 (sample SAMEA4835551, study PRJEB28245) | human gut metagenome | biome: gut microbiome; material: fecal sample | place: Denmark | collected 2008 | reverse complement strand
TCAATATAACGGGGATCTTTAAGAACCATACCGTCACAAACAGCAGTAGTCATCACTTCTACGGGAAGCCCTCCTGCTTCACGTATACCATCCTTAACACGCTTTGCAAGCTTATCGAGATGTACATGTCCCGGATTGTACTCATTCCAGGAATTTACTACACCGATAAGAGGGCGACGTTGTTCCTCGAGGGTATAACCCATTCCGCACATCAAACCTCTTCTACATTCAGAAGCCTCACCGAATTCCCAGTTGCTTCGCATGTCTTTATATTCTTTCTTTGCCATAATTTTTCCTCCTTAGAATTCAAAATTCATGCTTTCAATAGAGCCATCAACCGATTGACCGCCATCAATAAAAATTGTTTGACCAACTATAAACCTTGATTTTTCTTTATCTGCCAAGAAAAGCATCATTGGAACAACATCATCGACCTGACCACCGTTTCCATAGGGTATTTTTCTTGAGAAAGATTGAAGATCTCTTTGACTGTACCTGTCAACAATTTTTGAAAATATCAATCCCGGTGCTATACAGTTAACATTTATTCCATATTTAATAAGCTCGACACCAAGCGATTTTGTCAACATATTAAGCCCTGCTTTACCAGCAGAATACGGAAGCATTCTTCTATGTACCCAAGTGACCTCTGAGTGAATCGAAGAAACATTTATAATACTGCCCTTTATACCTTTTTTAATCATATCCTCGGCGGCATATCTTGATGTGTATGCAGCAGCGCTAAGGTTAAGCGCTATTTGAGAATCCCAATAATCCATAGGCATATTTATAAACTCACCTTTTGGTCCGTCAGGTATTTGAAGTGCGCCGCCGGCATTGTTAATTAAAACATCAATATGTCCGAAATGGTCAATGAAATCCATTATCATTTTCTTACAGGCATCGTGTTTTGAAACATCGCAAACATAAACCTGTGCGTCGACACCGTATTCCCTGCATTTGTTTGCAACTTCCGCGGCGCTACCCGGATTTTTGTTCGCATTAACGCCTACATTATACCCTTCTTTAGCGAAGGCAATTGCCGCTGCAGCTCCAATACCATGCGATGAACCTGTAATCAGTACATTTTTTTCCATTTTAATCACCTTAATTTTCCTTTAGTATTTCTGAAATATGAGCCCTTACCGTATACATTGGCAAAAATAAAAATTTAGGTGGGACATTGTGCATATATGTAATTAAGTGTTTTGCAATAGTTTCTATATCATTTTCACCTTTTTTCAATTTTTCTCTTATGAATTTATCATAGATTTCAACTATGCTTTTGCATCTATCAATATACTTAATAACTTCACTTTTCCCAAAAGCACTATCGCCAGAAACCAAATACGGATGACCGCTTATTATATTTTCAATATCCATCTTTTTCAGTTTTTCAAGAGTGTTTTTATAATCTGTTAGATTCATATAAAGCGCTGTACCTTGAGATGCTGTTCCGTTACCTTGCAAGGAATCGCCAGTTATCAAGCTTTTTGTTTTTAAATCGTAAAAGCAAACGCAATCGTTGTCATGCCCTTTAGTTACAATGAGCCTTAATCTATCTGCTACTATATCGCCTTCTTCTAAAACTCTATCCACATCTACACCCTTAAGAACAGCCGGTGGTAATGCGGAATTTTTCGGAAAAGTAGCACGAATTAGTTTTGAAAACTTAAGCGGATCATGAATTTTGGGCACGGATTCTTTATAAGTTGCGACTTTTATATCTGCTAATTCCTTTATTCGATTATGTCCGCCAACATGGTCGCCGTGGCAATGTGTGTTAAGCAACCAATCAATATTGCTTAGAGAGTATCCGAAATCTTTAAGTGCAGGAACTAGGCATTTATCAATGTTTTCCGCATCAATACCACTGTCAATCAACACCTTTTGAGAACCGTCAATAAATACAATCCCGTTCCAAACACCTGTTTCGGGCGTCTCAAGTCTGTAAATATCATCTATCATTTTTTTAAATTTCACTATTGTACACCTCAAATATAATGCTTTACAGAATATATGATTTTCTTTTAAAATGACATTAACACTGTATAACAAAAAATAAAACAGCAAAATTTTCTTAACTTTTAACGATTTATAAAAGTTAAATTATAAAAAACTGTGTTATCCTTCAAATGTTTTATCAAGCGTTTGCTCTTATGTTAAAATCAAATGATCTGCATAACCCGTTGAAAACTTCATTGAACTTCCCACCTTAAAGCAGAGTTTACTATTTTAGTATACACATTAAAACAAAACATATAAATATCAAAAATAAATAATTAATTAAACAAAACAAACTTATTGACATTTTCAAAAAAATCGTTATAATCACAATAGGAGGTGCTCATATGCTGCTGGCTGAAATTTCACCTTTCATAAGATTTGCGAATGAGATCATCATACCCAAACGGAAAACCGATATGTTTTGTGCTGATTGCCGATTAGTATTCATCCTCGAGGGGGAAGGAAAAATAAGGATAAACGGCAAGTATTTCACTTTCAAAGCCGGAACCTTACTGATGTGGCAAGCCAAAACACTCTACCGTTTTATTTTTCAAAGTTCGGTAAAAGGGATCGCAATCGATTTCGATTTCATATCAAACGGTCAAAACCAAAAAGAAATTTTCCCTCTTTTGCCTGTTGATCAATTTGAGCTGTATCAACACATCACTATTTCAGATTTTTCTGATACAATGGTTTTGAACTCTCCTATCGTGATTGATAATGCTTTTTTTCTTCAAGATAGAATCTGCCAAATCGTAAATGAGTTTAAAAAACAAACGCCGTTTAGTGTTACAAACGCTTCGGCATACTTAAAATTGTGTATCTCAAAAATCTCAAAAAGTATTATGCTAAGTAAAACCGATCCCGAAATCATAAAAAAAATAGAATTTATAGCCGATTATATTCAAAAAAACTATACGAATGAATTATCGAATTCGTCATTAGCAATACTTGTGGGCTACCACCCTTATTATTTAAACCGTATTTTTAAACTTTGCAAAGGTTGTCCTATACATCAATATATTATAAATCACAGGCTCTCTATTGCGGTTGATCTTTTACTATCCACCGACTATGGCATTTCTGAAATTGCTCAAAAGTCAGGTTTTAATAGCCAAATTTCTTTTATAAGAGCATTTAAAAAACAGTATCATCTAACGCCAACCGAATTCCGGAAAAAAACTCTGTAATTGGCTTTTATATAATTTATAAATCCCGTATCAAATATTTTTGCTTTTTCAATGTAAACATCATCTGCAATATAGCCGGACAGGTCGAAAAATTGCCCTGCTAAAATATTACTCAACCACAATTTGCTGTCAACAGTGGGGTGAGTATCCATTTTTGCAGGGCATTATCTTGACTTTGGCGTTTCCCGAAAAACACCATTCTATTCTTTTTATCAACACAAAAGATCAGTTTCATTTGTATTTATAACTGCTTAATTAAAATAGTCTAAGGCATTCGTTCTCGAGTCGTTCTTCCAAACCTCAAAATGCAAGTGAGGTCCGGTGCTTCTGCCGGTTGTTCCGACATACCCTATTACTTGCCCTTTCTTAACTTGTTGACCGTTAATTACGCAAATCTTAGAGCAGTGGGCATAAAGCGTATCAAAAGTATCGTTGTGTTTAATCTTTACATAGTACCCGTAACCACCGCCCCAACTATCTGTCGAATTAGTGATAGTTACAGTTCCGTATGCAGCAGCTAAAATCGGTGTACCGCTTGGCATTCCAATATCAACTCCTGAGTGATATGACACACTTCCGTTTATAGGATCTGTCCTGTATCCAAAAGCCGAGGTGATCGTTCCTGCTTCTTGTAAAGGCCACGAAAAGATATTATTTGGTGTTCTGTTATTACTGCCGTTTAGTATCTCATTTGAACCATGCGAATAACCGCCGAGCAACTCACCCCAAAGAGAAGCATATTTATCATCTTTCAAGAGTTTTAATTGCTCTTGCTGATTATTATCAAATGAATAAACACTTATCATATCCAAATAGCTCTTGTGCGTTATGGTTACAGTTAAAACGGTTCGGGTAATACTTTTGCTTTCAGCAGTCTCATTTCCGTTTTCATCTGTGCTTGTTACATTTACAGTTTTTGTAATATTATTAGTTTTATGTGAAATAGCATTCATATCCAACATTACATCACGGAGCATAGATACCTTATCATCAGTAAGGCAAGCAACATTTTGAGCGTTATCACCGGTCGTTGTTTTAACAGAAAAAACAGCCAGAACATCTTCCCAGTTTATTGAGGTTACTCCGTCATTCGATTCAATTTCAAAATCATCGTAAGTGGTGCTGTTTTGAATATCCGTTATCTTTGTTTCAAATTCAGTATTTAGTGTTTCAACAACTTGCGATAACGGTTTACCTTCAGTTCTGGATTCATTGGAAAAGAATATACCAAAACACGAACCAACAATAAGACCGATAATACAAATAACGAGTATTATAACAACGGCAACCCAACCGCCTGCGATAATAGCGGCAACAAGACTTTTTATACCGGCAATAATCGCTTTAATCGACGCAACAGTTGCTTTTGCCGCTGCCTTTGCAGTTTTAGCCGCCACTTTTGCCGATTCACGAGCCGCCCTTGCACTCGCTTGGGCGGCTTTTTTAGTTGCTTTTGCGGTTTGAGCCGCTTTCTTAGCAGTTTTCTCTGCGGTTTTAATTGCCGTTTTCGTGGGTTTTTCGGCAGTCTTGACACCTTTCCCGGCAGAACGCCCTGCCGTTTTAATACCACGCTTTGCCGTCTTAATTGTATGCTTGCCAGTAGACTTAGCAGTTTGCTTAATATTATCGGCAGTTCTTCGCCTTTGTTTTATTTGATTAAAAACTTTTTTGCCTTTTCTGTAACTACCTTTTGTTGTATTCTTTGCGATCCTACCTGAATCTTCTGCCACAGACTGAGCCGTATACTTTATTTTATCCTCTGCATATTCATTGGCGGTTACTTGACCGTCATCTGAAAGGTTTTGGATTTGATCCTTTGTGCGGATAGATCCGTTGCGGACAACCTTAGAAAGATTGTCCGCTTTGTCTAACATCTTTATATCTTTGGTGTTGATTTTTCCCTTAATATCTTTCATCGAAAACCCTCGCTATCTGGCAAGGTTTTTGCTCTGTGTAGGCATATCTTTCCCGGTCTCTCCTTTAAGGAAAGCCAAGTCCGCTTTAACTGATGATTTAACACGCACTACACGAATCTTATCCGCAAGATTATATGCCTTAGTTTCAAGAGAACTAAATCCGCGCGCAAGTTTTGCATAGGAACCTATCATCCTTGCAAGGATGCATCGGTCGTTTTTTACAGTTGCCGCTTTGCTTGGCTTTTTACCAAACAGTAGCGATCTTGCATTGGTTCTGTGCTGTTTTGCAGAGGCATATTCTTCAAGTGCCCCTTGAAGATTAACTACACCCTCTCGCAAAGAACTTGCCATTTTTTCAAAGAAGCCACCCATTTTATCTAATGCTTCAGGAATCTTCATTGCATTAACAGCTTTTTTGAGTGCCTCTTTGCCTTTCTCTTTGAAAGTATCCAAAGCATTTTTTGCTGAAATCACAAAGTTTTCTTTCGCCTTTACAACCATTGAGATCCCTTGACGGATTTTTTGATCGGCGCCTTGAGCCAGTGCCTCGCATTTGGCACGAAGAGTATTATCATGAATCAGGTTTACTTCCTTTCGCATTTCCTTCATCTCGGTAAGCATAGAGGATAGAGTCTGTTCCATTTCACCGATATAATCAACCAGTGCCAATACTTCTGCTTTTTCTTTTTGCAAACCGTTTTCTTCAAGTATTTCCAACAGTTCAGTGATTTCTTTGTTTTGCTTTAATTCATTCATACACTTTTACCTCCTTTATTCGTTTTCTCCGGGCTTCGTTAATTCTACAAGTAATATTATTTTATAAATCATAAAACCTCCTTAAAAATAGCGCTTTTACAAAAAACTTATTGAATAACAATATCCTTTGATGAGCCTGTTGTATAATTATGTCGTGTCGTCCCGACAACAAATTATAGAGGAGGTTATCAAATGGATAACTGTACAATTTTTAACGACTTAACTGCTCATTTACATGAACTGTTTAAGTCGGCGTCCTACAGTGAAAGCACTGTTAAGGACATGGATTTTATTCTCCGGTCGTTTACAAATTTCATGAATGCTAACGGCATGGATGAGTATTCGCCGGAGATAGGAGAAATTCTGATTCGTTATTGCAAGGAAACCCTAAAAGTTTGCGACTCCAGAGTTTCACGAGCAAAAGTCATTGTGGTTAAGCTCAATCGACTGTATCAGGGGCTTGATGGTGAAGATGCTTTGTGGACCTCCGATAGAACTGTGCCTATTGTTTTATCGGATGATTTTTCTGCTGCGCTTGACCAATTCATCGCACATTGCAAAAGCAATGGGAATAGAGAAACCACACTTCATTACAAGCGGTGGATTTGCAGTCGATTTCTAAAAAATGCTGAAGAACTTGGCTGTAAATGTTTAATATACCTGACAGGAGAAATTATACAATCCGCTTTTCTAAAACTCAGGCATATTCGTTATTGGGAAAAGATTGGTCCATTTCTACGCTATCTGTTTGAAAGTGGACAAACTCAACGAGATTTCTCTAAGCTAATTGTGAACCGTAAAAAATTCATTCCTCAGCCTACTGTATACACACAGCGTGAGATTGCAATTATTGAAAATTCTGTTGATTGTACAACTTCAGTCGGCATCAGAAATTATGCAATTCTTTTACTGCTAACTAGTTATGGTATTCGAACCAGAGACATTGCCGCATTGTTGTTTGAAAACCTTGATTTTGACAATGATAGAATTCATTTCACACAGCAAAAAACCGGAGATTTGTGGGAAATGGAATTATTTCCGGAGGTGAAAACAGCATTACAGAAATATATTATGATTGCATGTCCGGAAGTCCAAAACTGTCAAAACGTATTCATAACTGCTTCAATCCCGCATAAGCCATTAGACATTGGTGCGATCAATACCATGATTGGGACGCTGGTAGAAAAATCTGGCGTCAATATTTCTGAAAAAAGGCACGGTAGCCGTACTTTCAGATCTTCAATAGCAAGTAATATGGTTAATGATAAGGTTCCTACAGAGGTTGTACGCAAAGTATTAGGGCATAGCACAAAACATGCAATCCGTCACTATACCCGAGTGGATATTGAAAATATGCGACTTTGTCCGATTTCTGCTCCAAAACCAAGTGGTATTTTTGCTGAAATTCTTTCGTGGAAGGAGGATTTCAATGTTTAACAGTTCTCTGGCTCCGGAAATGGCAGCATATATCGAGTTGCGCGTTGCTTCTTTTTGTGATACCGTGGTTTCTCATGATAAAAGGACATTGAAGAATTTAGACCAGTATTTAAGTCAAGTTGGTTTTCATGGGAAAAATCTGACCGAAGATGTTTTGACCGCATGGACAAAAACTCTTTGCGGAAAAAGTAAAACTGTAAAAGAAAAGCTGGGTGTTGTGCGTAGCTTTGGGAGGTATCTAAATTCATTGGGCTATTCTTCCTTTCTTCCAACACTTCCAAGGGTTAAATCTGACTACATTCCGTATATTTTTTCTGATGAAGAAGTTGCTCTGATTTTTTATTATGCAGACAATCTGAAACCCATATATCCCAAATTATTCAGTAACTATTTTCAAGTAAAGGTTCCTATGGCCTTGCGAATCCTGTATAGTTGCGGAACCAGACTTCAAGAAACAATGGAACTTAGACGGAAAGACATCGACTTTCAGAACGGAACTATTTTTTTGAAGAAAACAAAATTCTCCAAAGAACGGTTGATACCTGTTCATGAGTCCCTTGTTGTAATTTTGGAACGCTACTGTTTATTGTTGGGAATTATGCATCAATCGGACGCATTTCTTTTTCCGGGGCAAAAAGCAGGAACTCATTACACTACCAGGCAAATGGATACTTGGTTTGCCCAAATATTGAAAGCGGCAGGGATAGATCAGCATAATAGACTACCTAATGAACGAGGGGCTTGTTTACATTGTTTTCGTCATCTTTTTGTGTTGAAGTCAATGCAACAGCTTGAAGCAGCAGGGCATTCTGTGGATCTGAACGATTTGCTACTCCCAACCTATCTCGGTCATGAGTGTTTGCTTGATACAGATAAATATTTGCGATTTTCAGGTATTCAAGCACCCGAGTCACTTGACGAATTTGAAACTTTTACCGCGGGTTTGATTCCTAATGTGGAGGTGCCTTATGAGGAGGAATAATTCTGACCACGAATTTATGACTTTACTTGGTAGATTTTTCACCGAATATTTGCCAATTTCTGTGAATGCAAGCTCTAATACCATTGCTTCATACAAATGTGCATTTCGCTTGCTATTTCAGTATCTTGATGAAGAGGCAGGTGTCAAAATCGGGCATGTTTCATTTGAAATATTGGACTTCGACCTGTTTACCAGATATTTCGATTGGTTAATGCTTACGAGAAAGAACAGTAGAGCCACTGCGAAGCAAAGGTTAGCGGCATTGGCCTCTTTTGCTGATTATTCAGAAAGCAGAAATCTTGAAGCTGCCTATATTTTCAAAAACAGTCTCAAAAGAATTTCAAAGAAAACCTTCCGAAAGATAAAAAGCAAACCGCGGAATTCTTTTACCAGAGAAGAGCTTGCCATACTTTTTTCATTTCCTGACACCACAGAAAAACTCGGTTGGCGAGACCTTGTTCTTTTATCTGTAATGTATTCCAGTGGAGCACGTGCTCAGGAAATTTGTAACCTTACCGTTAAGGATGTCACGCATGACGGAAAAAGAAATGCAATTCTTACTTTAGTTGGCAAAGGTGAAAAATCCCGTCGGGTAAAGATTACTTCTGATGCAGCCCAGCTTTTGGACAAGTATATTGTCTCAAGGAAAATCAGTATGAAACCAGATGTGCATATCTTTCCGAGTCAAAGAAATGAACATTTGTCGGTAGCTGCAATTGAAGAAATCTATGAGAAATATACTCAAAAGGCAAAAGCAGAACATCCAGAGTTATTTTCTCGTGGTCCTTATACCCCTCATGTCATGAGGCATACAACAGCAACACATTTGATTGAGTCCGGGGTTCCGTTGGCTATTGTAAAAAATATCCTCGGTCACACATCAATACAGACAACACAAATTTATCTGGATATATCCCAACAGACCGTTGACCGTTCAATGGAGCAATGGAACGAAAAATGGTTTTCAAAAAACAATCCAGATGAAACAACACTGCCACAGGAGAAGAATGGTATTCCAGACTTTCTCAAATAGCAGTGTATTATTCGAGGAGAATAGTTAAATTTCTTGTATTTATGAGGACTTTTCCTTTCTCCTTGAATAACGTAACTCGTTTAATTAAGCAAGTTATCTGACATGTCAGATAACTTGGTACTCATTAGTTTATAGAGCTTATTATGCGGAAATTTGTTGACAAACGGTACAAGCGCCGAGCCTACCTTCATAAGCCCGCGTCCCGCTTCAACATTGGTGATATACGAAAGCTGCGTATCCGAAATATTGAGCAGCTCGGCAAGCTTAATTCTGTCGGTGGACGCCTGATTGAGCATAATAACAAATTCGCTGTTTGCAAGCATAGTCCTTGCCGTGTGGCTCTGCAAAAGGTCGTCCACATTCTGCGTAATACCGGTACAGAAAGCACCGTATTTTCTGACGCGCTTCCAAAGGGTAAACAGGAAGTTTGCCGAATACTCATGCTGGAACAGAAGATAGATTTCGTCGATAATAATAAAGGTGTTTTTGCCCTTTGCACGGTTAGCGGTAATGCGGTTGAGGATACTGTCAAGAACAACGAGCATACCAATGGGTAAAAGTTGTTTGCCGAGATCAAGAATGTCATAGCAGATAAGACGGTTGTTTACATCTACATTGGTTTCTTTCGCAAATGTGTTAAGTGAACCGTCCGTGAAAAGCTCAATGGCAAGGGCGATTTCCTGTGCTTCGGGTTCGTCCTGTTTGAGCAGATCCGCGCGGAAGTCCTTTAAGGTCGGAACCTTGCCTTTATATCCGCGTTTACGGTAATTTCGATATACATTCTTTGCACAGCGGT
>ULMM01026005.1_pt1 | contig 10201 bp, 8 predicted proteins | sample 1951661 | NCBI WGS metagenome assembly ULMM01 (sample SAMEA4835551, study PRJEB28245) | human gut metagenome | biome: gut microbiome; material: fecal sample | place: Denmark | collected 2008 | reverse complement strand
ATTCCTTCCCTGGTGTTTTTTGAGTCCTGCCCCAAAAACACTTATAAATCAATTTCTAATTCAATCGGACAATGGTCACTACCAAAAACCTCTGAATATATTGCAGCATCCTGTATTTTATCTTTTAGACTATCCGATACTATAAAATAATCAATTCTCCAACCTACATTTTTCTCTCTAGCTCTTCCCATATATGACCACCAGCTATAACTATCTGTTTTATCTGGATACAAATATCTAAAAGTATCTATAAATCCTGCATTTAAAAGTTCTGTCATTTTTTCTCTTTCTTCATCTGTAAAGCCTGCATTTCCCCTATTTGATTTTGGATTTTTTAAATCTATTTCCATATGTGCTACATTTAAATCCCCACACATTATTACAGGTTTTTTTGCATTTAATTTCAATAAATATTTTCTAATTTCATCTTCCCATACTTGCCTATATTCTAGTCTTTCTAATTCTCTCTTTGAATTTGGAGTATAAATTGTTACCATATAAAACTCATCAAATTCAAGTGTAATAACTCTTCCTTCTTTATCATGTTCATCTATACCTATCCCATAAGAAACACTTAAAGGTACTTTTTTAGTATAAATTGCCGTACCAGAATAGCCTTTTTTCTCTGCACTATTATAATATGATTTATATCCATCAAACTCTAATTCTATCTGATCTGGTTGACATTTTGTTTCTTGTATACAAAATATATCAGCATTAGTTTCTTTAAAAAATTCTTTAAAACCTTTGTTTACACATGCTCTTATTCCATTTACATTCCAAGATATAAGTTTCATTTTTACCACTATCCTTTTTATTGTTCTTTTATCTTTATAACACGATTATTAATAAAAGTCAACAAAAAAATCAAGTGCTATAACTTGATTTTTTTTATTAACTATTAAAAATATACATTTCCACCAATATAAACACCTACATGTGTTCCTGCTGATCTAAAAGATAAATAATTATGGTTTCTTTTACCATTCAAAGCATCAACAACTGCTTGCTTAACATAAGAAGGATAATTTCCATTTAATTTTCTTTTCCAATTACTATCTATAGAATAACAAAATTGTCCTTTAGCTTTATACTGACTTAATGGATCTGAACCATTTTTTCTCCATTTACCACTTTCTGCTCTATTGCAAGCTGCAGTTATTACTGCAAGAGAACCTGCATAGCTTGAACCAGATTCTTGTGCTGTTATAGCACATAATAAATCTAAATCACTTGCAGAATATGTCCATTTTCCTCCAGAATATGATGTTGTACTTGTTGATGATCCAGTTTTTTTCCTTGAAACTGTTGATCCTCTTGAAGTAACAACCTTTTTATTAACTTGAACTATTTTATTAACTGGTTCCTTAATTATATTTTCTGATAATTGTGTTTTTTCAATTTCTACATCATTTTGATATTTCACTTTATAAGTTACTTCCTTTAAGCCCTCTTGACCTTCTTGCAATATTTTATTTTGAACATTATTATCTGTACCTGCCGTATTTTTAGTAATAGTTTCAAAAGGTATTACCTCTTGTTCTACAACTATCTTTTCTGTTATTGGTGCATAATTTTGCATTAATTCATCTAAAGATGTTTTTACACCTTGTTCAGAAACTTCTGCAATTTTAACCTCATTATAAGATTTATCTGTAATTTTTATAACCATTCCTTCTGTAACTTTTTCCTCAACATCTGGAACTGTCTTTTGTGTATCATCCAAAATAATATTATTTTCTGCCAATACATCAGAAACCTTATCCTTTGCTGTTATTGTAGTTAATTCATATCCATTTTGTAATACAATTTTAACATCAGTCATATTTTTGTTAACTGCCAAAACACCAATACCTGATATTAATACTAAGATAATGCTAACACATATAATTTTAACAATCGAAAGTGAAGCGTTTTCTTTGTTTTTCATTTTTTCTTACCTCCTTTGGCAATACTTCTCTATTATACCACCAACAAGCTTTTTTGTCAAATTTTAGCAAGTCCATAAAAGCCTTATAGCAAGCCTTTTCCAGTATTAGTATATGCTTAAAATTGTATAAATATAACCACTTTTTCATATTTTTAAAATTTTTTTTGCATTTTCAAAAGTAATATTAGCAACATCTTGTACAGAAATCCCTTTTGCATCCGCTATTTTCTGGGCTATATATTTTACATTTCTTGGATCGTTTCTGGTACCACGTACTGGTTCTGGAGCCAAATATGGGCTATCAGTTTCTATTAAAATCCTATTATTTGGAACCAATTTAATAATTTCCTCAGCATTTTTAGAACTTTTAAACGTAATAGGTCCTGCAAAAGATATATAAAACCCAAATTTCAAAGCTTCTTTTATAAGTTCTCTATTTTGTGGACAACAATGAAAAATCCCATTCTCTTTAACAGGATTGGCTTTTAATATTTCTAAAGTATCCATTATTGCATCTCTTGTATGAATAACAATTGGTAACTGTAACTTATTAGCTAATTCAATTTGTATTATAAACGCTTTTCTCTGAAGATTTCTTCTTTCATCATCTTTTTCCCAATAATAATCAAGTCCTATTTCACCTATAGCAACTATCTTTTTTGAATCTTTATTGCTTTTAACTATTGATTCTATTTCTAAAATCTCTTTCCACAAGTTTTCCTCATCCTGTGGAATATCATTTGGTGAAATACCACAAGTAGCATATATAAAATTATACTGATTTGCTATCTTCACTGCTTTTTTAGAAGCTTCTAAACTGTATCCTGCTGTCACAAAACAAGCAATATCACTATTTTCTATTTCAGAAATCACTTTTTTTCTATCAACATCAAATTTTTCATCATCTAAATGTGCATGACTATCAAAAAATTTTAACATATGTATTCTCCTTAACTATTTTTGCAAAACCACCACATAAGCTACTGCATATTCCCTACAATGTGAAATACTAATATCAATACTCTCAAAAATATCATCATTTATACCATATAAATGTATATGTGGTTTTCCCTGTAAATCATTCTCTATTTCTATATCTTTCCATGTTATTGAATATTTATCAGTCAAATTTATAGAAATTGCCTTAAAAACCGCTTCTTTAGCTGCAAACCTAGCAGCATAATGTTGATATTTTTGTTTTTTCTTAGATTCACAATAATCAATTTCATTTTCTGTAAAAACTCTATTCAAAAAACAGTCTCCTTTACTTTCTAAAGCATCTTTTATTCTTCCAATTTCTATTATATCTGTACCACAACTAATCTTCATATTCTTCATCCCTTATCAAAACATATTAAAATAATTTAACATATTAAAAATTAAAGTTAAAATTAAAATTCCTACTAAAAATAACATAATTTTCGAATTTCTTTCAACCCTCATATTCTTATACATAACATCATATTGATTTTTTACATCTACATACAATCTATCAATATCTATTTTTTTAGCAATTTCCAAGTTTATCCATGACCCAACTTCCTCATCAGTAACTTCTTGAATCCAAAGCCTTTTAGTAAAATCAACAAACTTCCTACAACCTTTTGTTACATCTTGAGTTTTTGTAAATTCAAAATTTATCTTTTTTAAATATATCTTTTTATATAAATTTAACAAATATGTATATAAATAAACTCCTTCGAATTCATCTGGTAAAATAGTATAATTATACATGTCAGCATCTGAAGCAAATAAAGTAACACCATGTTTTGAAACACTAAGCTTTGCATATTTCCATTTTGAAAATGTAACTGCATTATTATCTTTTTCATAATCAACACTATTATCTGCAGGCAAAAAATTCGAAAATTTAATAAAATTATTTTCAACATTCTCAAAAGAACTATTCATTCCCCAGCTTTGTTGATCTATACACACATATGAATAACTTAAAAAACGTTCTGTATCTAAGTCTAATTTTATAGATTCAACCTTTGAACCAGTTATATCTTCTATTAAGTCTGTTAATTTGCTTATATCAGAAAAAGTATCCATTTGCAAATGAATATTTTGATATGTTCCTATACACTCATCCTTTTTTTGAATATCACGAAATCGATAATTAAAATTCAATACATCAAAAAACTCATCTATATTATCCAAATTAGTTTTCATCAGCAAAAAACATATGCCTGTATTAAAACATACTATTTCCAATTTTCTAATTTTAAAAAATATACAATTCTCATCTGTTTTACCATGTACATCTCTTGGCAAGTCATATTCAAAAATAGTACATGGGTACCCTGCCAAAATTGCTGCTCTAGTTTCATTTGGTAATTCTTCTAACTTTTTTCTTTTATTTTCAGAAAAGCCAAAACTAGAAAATAAAAATTCCTGCATCTTTGGTAAAAAATACTTATATAATCTTAAATCACTTTCTTTTCTAAATATCCTTAACCTAATATTTTTATTTTTTAATAATTTTAACAAATATTTTTGATATTTATTTTCCTTTATAACAAAAGGATGTATAAAATACGAATATTGATATTTTATCTTTTGTCCCATCTATTATCACCTTTTTTAAACCTTTCCTTATCATATTAATTATTCTATAATTGATTATAATAATTCATATTTAAATCTTCACCTATGTGCCATCTTCCTATAAAATTTACAAGTAAATAATTATCTAAATTATATATTGGTTCTTGTACAATTTTTCCATTTGCATCAATTGATCCCCATTTTCCATCTTTTTTTACTCCAGCAAAACCGTAATCATTTTGATCTGTAGCATCATCATACTGATAATCTACAACGACATTTCCATCTTTATCAACAAAACCATATTTACCATTTTGTTTTCTTAAAAATAAAGTATGATTTGCAAAAATTTCTGTATCATGTTTTTCCTCAAATTTAAAATTATAATATGAAACATTTTCTTGATTTTTTATTTTTATATATCCTTCTTCATTATTAAAAGCAAGTAACATACCCGATAATTTCACATTAAATGTATCATCTATTATATCTGATTCAAAATTTTCTTTCTCAGCTATGTACATATCTGATGCTTCTTGATATGTAATATTAGTATACTTAGCTGAAACCTTTTCATTATTATCTACATCTATAATTCCATATTTTCCATTTTTCTTAAAAATAAATATTCCAGATTTAGCCTCTTGCAATTCATCATAATTAAATTCTATTACCTTTTCTCCTTTTAAATTTATAACTCCATATTTTTTCCCTTTTTTAACTATAACACCTGCATCTTTTGTTTTTAAAATACTTGTTATTTCATCATAATTCTGGTTCGAACTTAAAACTTCCTTTCCATCTTTTCCAACTAGAATCTGTTTTTCTAATTTTGTAACAACATACAAATCATTTCCATATACTTGATTTACCTTATCATATTCACATTGTAAAATTACATTGTCAGAATAATCTACAATTCCATATTTTTGATTATCATCTTCCACAATATATCCTGATTTATTGTCTTTTCCCAACTGTGCTATCTCTAAATATTGAGGTTTTATCACAATTTTACCCTCATTATTTGCTATTCCATATTTTCCATCCTTTTTTATTTTTAATGCATTTTTTATTCCTAATATTGATTCTATATTATCATACTCTACTGGTAAAATTTCTTTTCCTTTAAAATTAACAAGTCCATATTTCCCGTCCTTCTGCACTTTTAAAACATCTGCTTCATACCACAAAGAACCTTCATCTTTGTTTGCAATTGCCTCAATTTTATCATATCCTGTTAATATTTCTTCATTTTTACTATTTAATACCTTTGTTTTATATCCACCTGTTGCATAATCTACATCATAAGTACATAAAAACACATCTTCTTTTTCGTCTGGTATTATTATCATTTCTTGATATACTAAGTCTATAACCGTATTACCATCTGAATCTATTACTCCCCATTTTCCATCTTTAAAAGCTGAAAAATATTTTTTAACAGAAATATTAGTACTTGTATTATCTTTATTATTAAAAGCACCTTTTATTACTAGAATAAACATAATTATTACAATAAATGCAACTAATACTGCAAAAACTTTTTTCATATTTAACTTTGGTTCTTCATCATATCTTCTTCCTTTAGTTCTGCCTCTACTTCTACTCATAATTGCCTCCTATTTTATTTTTTCAAAAATCTACATACTAATACAGTCATATCATCTTTTGCAAAGCCATAATTATTATCAACTGCTTCATTTAACACTAAATCTGCAATTTTTTTGGTATTAGTAGTTTCAATATCCTCTAAAATATATCTTAACCATAACTCTTTATTTTTATATTCTACATTAGAATCCAAAACACCATCTGTGCACATTAACATTATTTCATTACTATCTATATCTCTATCATATACTTGTAAATTTGCATTTGGTACAATTCCAACTGGTAAAGAATTTGCCTTTAATATCTGAACTTTGTCACCTTTTTTTATATATGTAGGACATGCTCCACTTTTTATAAATTCTATATTACCCTTATACAAATCAATAATTGCAATATCAAGTGTAGCAAAAGCCTCCTTATTTTGATTAATTAAACTAGTGTTTATTAATTCCAAAGACTTTTCTTTTTGAAAACCCGCAAGTAAAAGATTCTCTAACATTTTCAAAGATTTACTACTACTTTCTTTGGCATTATGTCCTGAACCCATACCATCACTAATTGCTAATAAATATTTTCCATCTTTAAGTCTTATATTTAAAACACTATCCCCTGAAATATCACTTTTATTTTTTATTGCATCTGCTGTTCCTACTGCCATTACATATTTATCATCTGATAAAAAATTAAGTTTATTGCCCAAACAATTTTCATCATTTAAAACAATTTTTTCATTTAATACTTCAGTAAGTATTTTTTCTATAACATCTATTTTAGCCTTTTGCATAGCTTCTACATACATATCTATTAAAAATCTGTCTTGCTTTTTTATTGAAATTTCTTGTATACCAATTTCTTTTTGTTTCAGCAATTCTAAAATTTGTAGCTTTTCTTTTTCATATTTTTCTTCAATATATACATCTTTTTCAATATCTTTTGCCAAACTAGAAATCGCCTTTGATACACCACTTAATTGCTCTTTTATATTTTTTTTGTTTTCAGACATTTTTTTCTGCCATACAAAACTAGATTTACTAATTTTATAAGACATATTTACAACTCGCACCATTTGCTCAATATTTTCTTCCAAGAAATCACTTATTTCTCTGTCATCAAATCCTATTATATAACTATTGCAATCAGCAAAAATTTTTAGCAAATCCTCTCTTTTTATTTCCTGTTTGTCTATTAATACATTAAATATTTCATCATCAATTTTACCATCCGCATTTTTCAAATCATCATAAAGCATGTTATTTTCATAACCTTGTAAATTATCTAACAATTCATTAAGAAAAATTTGTTTGTTTTCAATTTCTTTTTGTTGAGGAGTTACATCATCCGTATAAATTTTTGCCATTTGCTCTATTGTTTCAGAAACATTATTCAATTTTTCTGCTGTTTCCTTAGTCTGACTTAATGCACGACTTGGGACATTTGGCAAAAACTTAGAATTATCCATAAATTCTTCAATATCTATTTTTATTGATTTTGGAACAGCAAGTAAACCAATAGATGCTATTAAAATTTCCTTAAAATATATTAGTTCTACTGTATACCCATTAGATACATATGCAAGTACCACATTTCCTAAACAAAAACCAATAATTACTCCAATCTTTCCAAATCTATTTAAAATTCCAGCACACATACCAGAAATAGCATAAGCTGCAACCATAAGTGGTTCTGCATTTGTTATTACTCCTAATGTTACCCCAATTGTAACACCCGCTGTTGCTCCTACTAAGATTCCATTTTTCCAGCCTAATATAAGGACTATTAATATACTTAAAATATTTCTAATTGAAAATCCATATACATTTAAGTCCCCAAAACATGTAATACTAATAGCCAATAATAAACTTGCTCCCATTATTTCTTCTATTGAATAAGCATGTCTTTCTCCTAATCCCTGAAATACAATAATAGAATTCACAAATATTTTATAAAATACAACCGATATTACTGAAAATGATATAATTGACAATATATCATATATAGTGAATCCTGAAAAGCCAACTTTTAAAAGTTGAATTACAAAAACTGAAATAAAAACATTTTTTGATAAACGTATTTTTTCATTTCTTTCTTCTTCCTGATACATTGGTTTTATAATAAATGTAGAACCGACAAACACTAAAGAAATTATAAGATATGTTATAGCTCCTTCTATTCCAAATCCTATAGCATTTCCAATCAATCCTGCTAATACTACACCTAAAATTGGTACAGAATTTCCCATACAAGCTGCCATCATACTAATACCAAATGCTGAAACTTGTCCTCCAGTTCCAACGCCTACCATTGATATCATAAATGACATTATATATAATGGTATATTCTGTATTGAAAATACATTTGCAAATACTCCTGCTCCTTTATGTTTTCCTCCTACATGTGCTTCTTTTATATTTTGAAACATCCTTACCACCTCTAAAACTTTTTTCATGCCTATTTTACAACTTGTCTTATGTATTTTTTGTCTTTTTTAGTAACCTATTTCAAAAAAGTTTTTTACAAAAAGCGATGATACCTTTTATATTTTTTTATCTTTTATTCTTTTTCTACTTTTTACTTTTTTATTTTATTATATATTTAGCAAAAAAGCAAGATTTTTGTATCAAAAAAGAGACTTTACAGTCTCTTTTTTGATTACACTATTCTATTATTGTTCTTCTTTATTATTCATTCTTCTAATAAAGTAAACTCCTAATCCTAATACAACCAATGCTGTCAATGTAACACTTCCTATAATAGCATAATTTTTATTTCCACCAGTACTTGGAGTAACTATCATTTCTTCTGACATAGAATCATCTGATTCATGTGCATCTCCAAATGGTTTATAGTTTCCAGGTATACATGTTATTCTGCTACCAAAAGACTTTTTCATTTCAACAATTTCAATTTGGTTAAGCATATTTACATCTTCTGAAGGTGATAAGCTTCTTTCAGTTACCATACGCATGCTTTCAGAATCTGCAGATTGTAATTTACCATCAACCATTCTTTGTGGTTTTAATTCTTTTGATGCCATACAATCTGTATAGTATTCATATGTTTTACTTTCATCTATTGCATTTACAACATCATCACTAACATATTTTTCTTCTTTTATTTTATTAGTATCAATTAATGTCCAACCATATCTAGTATTTTCTTCATCTGATTGTGTATAGTTAAGTTTTCTATCTAAGTAATCTATCATCTTTGTAGGAGAAATTGTAACTATATCTTTATTTTTTTGTACATTACCATTTGATAAAGATTCATAATATCCTATACCGAAGTTATAGAATCCCTCTGAATTATAATCAGCCTCACCAGAATTTTTAACTTCAAAATTGTATTTTAAGTTTAAAGATGTATTTTGTAAAACCTCACTATCAATTTCTGCCTTTAAAAATCCTCTTTGTCTAACACCATTACTTGAAACGGTTGGTTTCATATATGTTAAATAATTTGTTTGTCCTGTTAATTTACCATTATTATCAACATCTGCATCTATTAATAAATCTCCACTTGTGTATCTTAATGTAACATGACTTATTTTTTTATCTATAGATATTGATTGTATTGGTCTTCTTACAATTCCAAAATCAATATTATCAACATTAAAAGTTACCTGTTTTGTTGCATCCTCTGTAATATTATTTAAATCATTATCATCATATTCTATTTTAAACTTCATTATAGGAGTTTTAGATATCATTTCTGTTACAGTAACTTTTGTATCAAAATTATATCCATTATTTTCTCCACCTGAATGGCTATTTAATTGTGAATCAATTTGTTTTCTTAATTCCCAATCATCTGTACCATGTGTTAAAGCTTGTCCATTTAATTTATTATAGAAATATGGATCTGAATTCTCTTGATCATATCTACTCTTTTCAAATATAGTTGCTTTATAATTTTCAACTGCATTATCATAATTTTGTTTGTTGCCATCTACTATTTTATACATTCCATTTCCCCAAGTATATTTAATTGCATAACTTCCTGGTGCAAATCCTTTAAAGCTATATTTTCCATCATCACCTGTTTTTCCGTCAAATTTAGCTTCTGTCCAGCCACCTTGTCCATTATTTAATGTCTCATCATATACTT
>ULMM01011811.1_pt1 | contig 10235 bp, 9 predicted proteins | sample 1951661 | NCBI WGS metagenome assembly ULMM01 (sample SAMEA4835551, study PRJEB28245) | human gut metagenome | biome: gut microbiome; material: fecal sample | place: Denmark | collected 2008 | reverse complement strand
TATGATTTATTAAATAAAAAATTGAATTTAAGTAAAGAAGAAATAGATAAAGCAGTAGAAACAAATGTATACTTAAAAAAAGTAATAGCACCAGATGTTTTTAAAGTTATTAAAAAATTTGAAGAGTTTGGATTAGAAGGTAAAGAGATAGCAGAAATTGCAAAACAAAATCCATGGATGCTAACAGAAAGTTTTGAAAGAATAAATTATTTAAAGAAATTTTATAAATTAGTAGAATTAACAGATTATAAAGAATTATTAAAAAAACAACCAATTTCTATGTCTGTTAATCCAATAGAAGTAAAAGAATTAATAGAACAATTACAACAAGAAGGAAAAACAAACGAAGAGATAAGAAATATATTAATAAACAATTTTACAGAACACATATCATTGTAAAATAGGAGAAAAAATGGCAAAAGAAGAATTAGAAGATATAATTGAATATGAAGATTATGAAGCAGATCATATAGAAGAACCAGAAGAGTTAAGTGACAATGACAAAGTAGTACAAAATAGTAAAGGACAAGTGAAATTCAAGAGTGTAAATCATAGTAAAAGAGCAGAAGCAAATGAAGTAGAAACAGATGGAGAAATAGCAACATATGCAAATTATGCTTTGGAATATTTTAACTACAGGTGTGCTTTGTCAGGAGAAAAATTTGTAATATTTGATGAACCTATACAAAGAGGAAAAAACAACAAATTAATCACGAATTTATCAGCAGAACATATATTAGCATTAACAACAGGTGGTAATGATATAATACCAAATATTGTACCTAGTGTATATCAATATAATATTCAAAAAAATGGATATTATATATTAGATTGGTGGACAAAAGCAAAAGATATAAATGGAAATTCAATATATAGCCCAGAAAAGTTATTAAAACTTGTAAATTATATGTTAAAAAGTTTACAAGCTAGAAAAGAATTAGGAATAAAAAAACAACCTAGAGAATATAGAAAAAGATTATTAAAACCAAATGAAATTGATGAATTTTTGAATCAAGAAGAAATTGCTGAAAAAGTATTATCAGATACGATAACATCAACTACTCAAGTAGAAGATGGAAAGAACATTTTAACACAAATACCACAACAAGAAGGAGAAATACCAAGTTTAGCAAAACAAAAAGATAAAGAAACAAAAATAACAGAAGCAATGTTTTTAACAGATGCTTTAGAAGTGTTGCAAAAAGAAGAAAAAATACCACAAGAAGTGATAGTAAAACTTCAAAATATGTATAAAGAAGTTGAAGGGGAAATACCATTTGAAATAGAAGTAAGAAAGAATATAATATCTGCTTTAGAACAAATGGGAATAGAAAATAATAAATATACAGTTGCAAATAGTCTTTTAGTAAACACAAATTTATTGGAAAAAGTTAGAGAGAATAAAGAAGAAATACAAAACATTATAAAAGAATATATAAGAAAATCAATAGAAGAACTAAAAGGTGTTTTAACGGAAGAAAGTATCAAAGAAATAATAAGTTATAATCCGGAAGTACTATACAACGAAGAGGCAGTAAACCAACAAAAAGAGATAATTGAATTATACAAAATGTATATTAATAAAGATATTAAGGTTGATATACTAAATCAAAACTATTTAATAAATGCTTTAAAAGTAAGGCAATGGATGGAAAAGAATAACACCATAAAACCACCTAAAAGATATAATAAAAGTGATTCGAAAGAAGAAACTCAATTAGCAATTCAACTAGATACAATTAAGCAACAATTAATAAAACCGTACAATAAATTAGAGACAGAAGATGAAAAAGAAGAATATAAAAAACAGCATCCAGAATTAGATGATGTAATGAAGATAATCGAATGGATAGATAAGAACAATGTTAAAGTAAAAGAGGATAGTCAGTATTATTGGCATGTACTAGCAATAAAAGAATGGATGGAAAAAAATAATACAACCAAACCACCTAGGGCTCAAAACCAAGATAAAACAATTCCAAAGGAAGAGGGGATTTTAGGAAGTCAATTAAGTGCTATTAGGCAGCAATTAATAAAGCCATATAGTAAATTAAAGACAGAAGAGGAAAAAGAAGAATATAAAAAACAACATCCAGAATTAGACGAAGTAATGGAGATAATCGAATGGATAGATAACAATAATATTAAAGTAAAAGAAGATAGTGCTTTTTATTGGAATGCATTAAAGATAAAAGAATGGATGGAAAAAAATAATACAAAAAAACCCCCTAGCAAAAATAGTAAAGAGTCTTTAGAAGAAAAAAAATTAGGACAATTTTTAGCTAATATTAGACAAGGACTAATAAAACCATATAATAAATTAGAGACAGAAGCAGAAAAAGAAGAGTATAGAAAAGAACATCCAGAATTAGACGATGTAATGGAGATAATCGAGTGGATAGATGAGAATAATGTTAAAGTAAAAGAAGATAGTCAATATTATTGGAGAATAATAGCAATAAAAGAATGGATGGAAGAAAATAATACAACAAGACCTCCGAGGTGTCAAACTTCAAGTAAAACTATACCTGAAAAAGAAGGTGAGTTAGGAACTCAATTAAGTAATATTAGAAGATTTTTAATATTGCCTTATATTGAATTAGAAAATGAAGAAGATAAAGAGGCATATAAAGAAGAACACCCAGAAATAGAGCATGTAATGGGAATTGTAGAATGGATAGACAAGAATAACATCAAAGCTAAAGAAGATAGTAAAGATTATAAAAAAATATTAGAAATAAAAAAATGGATGGAAGAAAATAATACAACAAAACCTCCTAGAGGACAAAACAATAATAAAACAGTTCCAGAAGAAGAAGCAAAATTAGGAGGAGCTTTAGCTAATATAAGAAATCAATTAATAAAACCATATTATGAGTTAGAAGATGATGAAGAAAAAGAAAATTATAAGATTGAACATCCTGAATTTGAAGATATTGTAGCAATAATTGAATGGATAGATAAAAATAATATCAAAGTAAAAGAGGATAGTCATTATTATTGGGATATATTAGAGATAAAAAAATGGATGGAAGAAAACAATTCAAAAAGACCTCCAAGATGTCAAAACCCAGACAAAACAATTCCCGAAGAAGAAGCTAGATTGGGAAATAACTTAAGTAAAATTCGTCAAAATTTAATAAAACCATATAGTGAATTAGAAAATGAAGAGGAAAAAGAAGAATATAAAAAGAAACATCCAGAATTAAAAGAAGTAATGAGTATTATAGAAACAATAGACTCTAAAGAAAAAGAAGATAGTAAATATTATTGGAATATATTAGCTATAAGAGAGTGGATGAAAAAAAATAATACTACAAGACCCCCTAGAGGTAAAGGAGATAACAAAGATATTTCTGAGGAGGAAGGAATTTTAGGAAATCAGTTAAGACAAATTAGGCATTATTTAATAAAGCCATATAAAGAATTAGAAAGTGAAAATGAAAAAGAAGAATATAAAAAGAAACATCCAGAATTAGAAGAAATAATAATGATAGTAGAAGAAATAGATAGAAATAATGTAAGGTTAAAAGAAGATAGTGCTTTTTATTGGAATGCTTTAAAAATAAAAGAATGGATGGAAAAAAATCAAGCAACTCAACCACCACGTAGTCAATATAAAAGTAGAAAAACAGGAAAAAATGCAGTACCTGTAGAAGAAGCAAGATTAGGAGATAAATTATCTGAAATTAGAATGAATTTAATATCACCATATTTAAAATTGGAGACAGAAAAAGATAAAGAATCTTATAGAATGGAACATCCAGAATTAGAAGAAGTTCTAGAAATTATCGAATGGATTGATAATAGGATTCCAGAAAAATTACAACAAGCAAGAGATATAAAAAAATGGATGGAAAAAAATAATACAACAAATCCGCCTAGAGCTACAATTAGAAGAAATAACAAAGCATTAAGGTTAGAAGATATGGATGATATTGAAAAAGAAGAATATATACATGGGACGGCATTGAGAAGAATAAGAACAAAATTAATTGAGCCATATAATAAATTAGAGAGTGACGAAGAAAAAGAACTATATAAGCAAAACAATCCCGAACTAGAGGAAGTTATGGCAATAGTAGAAGAAATAGATTGGAATAATCCTAAAAACAAGAAAAAAATCAAAGATACTGTAAAACAAAATAAAGGTAATTTATCTGAAGCTATGCAAGTAGGAGAAAAATTAGAAACGGAAATAATAATGGCAGAGAAAGTAGCAGAAAGGAGTGCAAGTGATGGTAGAGGACAATAAAATAAAAAGTTATTACATAGAAAATACTAAATTTAGTAGAATTGCACTTGCACAAGTATATGAAATTATTATTGAATATGAAGATGGAATAGAAAATGTTCCAGAGAATGTAATAAAATTTTTAGATGACAACAGAGATAAAAAATATGTTTTTGATTATGGTGATGACTTAGAAAACTTTAAATTAGAAAAAGATGCTGAAAATTTGTTAATATATATTTATACAAAATATTTAGCTCCAGAAGAAGAACGAAGAGTTATAGAAGATATTGCAAAAATGCAAGCTATTCAAAAAGAAAAAGAAAAACAAGAACAATTTTCAAGTGATGTGTTTAATTCTAATAGTGAAATAGAAGAGAAGATACAAGAAAATGTTTTGCCAGTAGAATATAAAGAGTCTTTAATAAAGAAAATTCTAAGATTTTTTAAAAATATATTTAAAAGAAAATAAGGAGGAATTTTATGAGTCCAGAAAGAGAACTTAAAAGACATGTTAAAGTATTAGAAGATATTAAAAATGCTTCTAATAAAGAAGAATTACCAAATGTAACATTATCTAGTATTGCAAGGTATTTAGCAAGCAATGCCTCTTTTGATAAAGTACATATAAGTCAAACAGCTTTTAAACCAGTTACTGATGCACTTGCAAAATACAATTATTTTAATGTACCAGAAGTAAAAGATGCATTTATGCAAGTTTTAAGAGAGAACTATGAAGGAAAAACAGAAGAAGAATATGAAGCTCTATATACACAAATATCTGAAGGAGCAAATATAGGAAACTATTTAGTAGAAATAGAAGAAAGAGCAAAAAAACTAGAACAACTAGAAGAGCTACAAGACTTAGAAAATCATAAACAAATTTTAAATCAAATAAAAGATGCATTCGAAATAAAAGAATTACCAAGTGTTGGAAGAGGTATATTAAATAGAAGAATACAAGAAGATACAAAGACCGATTATATAGACAGAATAGCAATTAGTAAATTACAAGAAATTTCTGATTGTATTTTAAGTAAAAAAGATGAACAAGAAATTAGAAAAGCAATTTTAAAAATGTGCGAGCAATTTGAAGCAAATGGAGAAGAAACCGAATTAGTGTATGAGCAAATAAGTTCCCAAATACTTTCAGATAAAAGGCTTGGATATATAGTAGAAGAAATAGAAAAAAGAGATGCAAAGGTTTTAGAAATATATAAAGATGATCATGAAAGAACAATGGAAAAAATAAAAGAAGCAAAAAGGATTAGCCAATTGCCACAAAATTTAACCTTTTCTAATTTAGCAGGATATTTAAGTGGAAACACAACAATATACCCAAAGGGAGATAAAATTTCTACTACAGAATTGAAAGATTTAACTGCGTTGTTATTAGATGGTAAAACTTTTGATGATGAAGAGGTTAAAGAAGAAGTTAAAAAAATTGCAGAAGAGAAATACCCAGAAAATGCAGAAGAGGCAAATAACCTTCTATATGAAAAAATATCGAAACTACCAAGAACAAATTATATGGTAGAAGAAATAAACCATTCTCAATCTAGACAGGAAGAATTTATAGGAAGGAGCTGTAGCAATGTTAATGTTTATTTTATACCAAACCCAAACACACCAGTAGATGGAGGAAGGTTTTATAATTGCTACATAAATAGAGTAGATAATTTAGATTTAGGGGAAATATTACCATTAGATTTAGAATCCATTGTGCCTCCTGGAATGGATGTGGATAGTATAGAATGGTATGTACAAGAAAAGTATGACCCAACATTTAAAACAGCTGGAGGAATTATTTTAAATAAAGACGAAACAATAGGAAATGTAAGCGTATTTAAACCTTCAGATGGAACAGTAGGAATAACACCAGAAGAAAAAGGAAAATATGAGCAATTAAAAGAACTAAAAACACAGGTAAGTGAAATTATAAAAGATAGAAAAGAAAAAATGAAACAATTTGCAGATTTACAAAAAAGCTTATTTGCATATATGGACGATCAAGATGCAAAACTTGCAGAACTAGAAGAAAAAATAAGTCAAATTCAAGGTGATGAAGAATTAGGACAAGCAACACCAGAAAATAAACAACCAGAGAATAATAGAGAAGAAAGGTAAAAGGAGGTTTAATATGGCACCTAGAATATTTTCTATAAATAAAAATGGAGAAAAAATAGATTATAATGTAATATTAACTTTTAAAAGTGAAATAACTAAAAAAGATTATGTGGTATATACAGACAATTCTTATGATGAAGAAAACAAATTAAGAATATATGCAGCGATATATAATCCACTAAGTAATGAATTCATTAAAGAAGTAGAAGAACAGGAAGAATGGGATGAAATATACAAACTTTTAGATAAAGTAATGTTATAATTCATATAATGACTAAAATTAAACAAAATTATAATATGTGCTAACTACTTGTAAGAAATTTATGATAAAAATATAAATATTTTGACCACTTTTTTGACCACAACCCAAACGAGAAATAATAGAAATATTGAGATATAAAAAAATAAGTGTTGTTCTGAAACCCTACAGAATAGCACTTTTTAATATTCTATGGAAATAACGAGAGTTAAAGGTTAGTTCTCATAACCCGAAGGTCGTAAGTTCGAGTCTTACCCTCATAGCCAAGAATAAAACTTAGAGTCGCAAGAGATTGTAGACTCTTATTTTTTTGACTAAAAATCTATTTTTACAAAAATGGGGATAATTTGGGAACAATTTCTACATTTTATACATTCTTGTCCTAATTTTTAAAATAAAAAAATTCCTCGGAAAGCCAAAAGAGGTTTTAGGGATTTTTCACTGAACAGTAAAAAAAGATGTTAAAACGCAAAAGCTAGCGAATATTAGGCACTAAAAAAGAATACCTATATTCGAACAAAATAAATTTTGCTAATTATTAATGGTTCGTAAACTAGCATTAATAAATTTTTATAGTAAGGAAGTGACGAAAGAAAATGAGGAGAGATTCAGAGCAAGTTCTAGATAGTAGTTTCCTATCTTATAATAAAATTTTAAGGAGACTACATTCATTAGGAATAACAACTAAACATGGAAAAGAAATAACTCATATGGATTTAAGAAAGGATGTAGATGTTATACTAAAAAAACATCCAACATGTAGATGGAAAAGTGAGGAAATTAGAAGTAGAAAATATTTTATTTTGGTAGAAGGTTATGCATGGTTAAATGGAGTGTGTTTCCCAAAGAAAAAATCATTAACAGATGCTGATGTGAATTTTTTGAAGATAGAATTAAGCAATATGAAGAATTATTAAAAGTAGAACATAATGAGAATTGGTGGAATGAAGATATGGATATAAAACAATTATGTAAGTATTTCAATAGAAAAGATATTACTGCTAGAAAAGCAATTAAGAAAATGTGTGATAGTGGATTAAGTGAATATAAATTTTTTATAGGTGATAAAGTTTTTATTTCTAGTAAAGGAATTGAATGGATTTGTAAAAATATATTCAAGCAAAAATATTTAGAGCTATTAGAAAAGAAAAAAATGGAATTAACGGAGAAGTATATAAAAGCAGGTTATATATATGATCATTTTTTTCATAGGAATTAAGAAAATCATATTGACAAATAAACAAATGTTTGTTATAACTATGAAAGTAAACATTTTTTGTATAAATCACTGTCGATTTGTGGAAAAAAAATAAGTTTTGTGATATAAAATAAATTAAAGTTTTTATATGTTTATCGAGGTAAAAAATGCGTACAATGTTATTAAGTTTAAAACCAGAAATATTTGATTTGATAAGAAATGGAAAAAAGATATTTGAATATAGACATCAATTTTATACTGAACCTATAAATGCGTATTTATACATTAGTAAACCAGTTCAAAAAATTGTAGGATACATTGAATTTGATAAAAGAATTATTTTACAGGATTGGAAAGAAAAATACAAAAATGATATTGAAGTAAGTAATAGAATTGATGATTATATATCTAGAAACTATAAATATGCTATGCCTATAAATATATTTAGGATGACAACAGAGATACCATTAAGTGATCTAAAAAATAATTTGAACAAATTTATAATTCCAGAATCTTATTATTATTTAGACAATTTTATTGATTTAGATAATTATATAAAAAGTAATATAAAGTTTACAGGAGAAGTAGTAGAAAATAATTTCCAAGTAATAGATGAGGCAGATATTTGTAGAAAAAAATATTGAATGCAAAGTAAAAGTTTACATTTTTCTAATAAATATGATATACATATAATTGAAAGAGGTGCAAAATGAAAAAATATAAAGTTGGTAGTTTATTTGCAGGAGTTGGAGGAATATGCCTTGGATTTCAAAATGCAAAAGGCAAAAATGCTTGTTATAAATTATTGTGGGCAAATGAGATAGATGAGTATGCTTGTGCTACATATAAAAATAATTTTCATCATAAATTATTGCAGGGAGATATAAAATTAGTATTACATCCTGAGTTTGCTAAGAATGATCAAGAAAAAAAATATTATGAAAATCTTCACGAAATAATTTTAAAAGAGCCTATAGATATTTTAAATGGTGGATTTCCTTGTCAAGCCTTTAGTATAGCAGGAGAGCAAAAAGGGTTCGATGACGAAAGAGGAAATTTATTCTTAAATATTATAGATTTGATAGAAATGCTAGGGGAGAAATTCTATAAACCGAGAGTTCTTTTTCTCGAAAATGTAAAAAATTTGCAAGCACACGATAACGGTAGAACTTATAAAGTTATTAAAGAAAAATTAGAGGAATGTGGATATAAAATATTTGAAAAAGTATTAAATACAATGGAATATTCAGATTTGCCTCAAAATAGGGAAAGAATTTATATAATTGGATTAGCTAATGAAAAAGACATTGAACTGTTCGATATTTATAACAAAGATGTGCTTTCTAATTTATGTAAGCATAAAAGTTCTGAAGAAAGAGTTAGCGATATAAAGAAAATAATAAATTATGATCTAACTAAAGAGAATGCTGAAAAATATTACTATACAAAGGAAAAATATCCAAATTATTTTGTTTCACTTGATGAATTTAAAAATTCTGAAAAGGAAAATAGAATAAATTTAGATGAACAAATAGATGAAATGTATCAATTTTATCAATGTCGTAGGGGGATGTATGTAAGAAAAAATAAAAGTGGAGTTTGTCCAACATTAACAGCTAATATGGGAACAGGAGGACATAATGTACCACTAATTAAAGTTAGTGATGGGATAAGAAAATTAACACCGACTGAAACATTTAAGTTACAGGGATTTCCTGTTGGAAACGGATATAAATTACCAGAAGAATTTAATGGAAAAAAATATCCTGATTCTCAACTATACAAACAAGCCGGAAACGCCGTTTCAGTTCCAGTAATAACGACATTGTCAGAAGAAATTTTAAAAATTTTGGAAAAGAATGATAATACATAAAATAACTATATACAAAGGAGTGATATTATACATCGCTCTTTTTTGTTTTATTTAAAAAGCAATATGAAAATTTGTTTTTGCATTTAATAGATTAAATAATGCAAAGGTACAGTTTGTTTAATAATAACAGAAAATTAGATAAAATCTTCACGAGGGGGAAGTATATGGATAATAAACATTCAGAGAAATATATTAGAATAGGGTTAAATATTTCATTACAAAGAAAATTGAAAAAGATGACACAAATTGAATTAGCTGAGAAAGTTGGCATTAGTAGAACACATATGAGTAATATTGAAGCTCCTAATATGGTTACGCCAGTTTCTTTAGAAGTAATTTTTGATATATGCGATGTCCTAGATATATCTCCAGAAGTATTGTTTAAAATTAGTTAATTCATATATAGAGAAAAATATGAAACAAGTTAAAGTAAAATTAAAAGATGGAACAATAGTCGTAGGCGATGAATTTGATATGGAAGATTATAAAAAATTTAAGCAAATTTTTCGCAAATGGACAGATATAAATTCTGATTTAAAACAAT
>ULMM01058325.1_pt1 | contig 10259 bp, 15 predicted proteins | sample 1951661 | NCBI WGS metagenome assembly ULMM01 (sample SAMEA4835551, study PRJEB28245) | human gut metagenome | biome: gut microbiome; material: fecal sample | place: Denmark | collected 2008 | reverse complement strand
GCGGCTGTGCAAGTTGGTGTATTAAAAAGGATTGTTGTTATAGACTTATATGATGATAATGGACCAATAGTTTTAATAAATCCTAAAATAATTAAAACCAAAGGTGAACAAGAGGTTGAAGAAGGCTGTTTAAGTTTTCCAAATAAATTTGCTAAAATTGTTAGACCAGCTGAGGTTGTTGCTGATTATACAGATTTAGAAGGAAATTTAATTCGAGTTAAAGCAAAAGAGTTGTTAGCACAGGCTATATGCCATGAGCTGGACCATTTGGATGGACAATTATTTATAGATAAGATTATACCAGGAACATTAGAATATGTAGAGCCAGAGTTAGGAAAGGATGAAAAATAATGAAGATTGTATTTATGGGAACTCCAGATTTTGCTACGGAAAGTTTAAAAGCTCTTGATAAAGCTAATTATGATGTTTTGAGTGTTGTAACAAATCCAGATAGACCCAAAGGTAGAGGGATGAAATTAATAGCATCACCTGTAAAACAATATGCAGAAGATAGAGGTATGAAAATTTATCAACCAAAAAAGGTAAAAGAAAATACTGAATTCATAGAAGAATTAAAAAGACAAAATCCAGATGTTATATGTGTTGTGGCATATGGAAAAATATTACCAAAAGAAGTTTTAGAAATACCAAAATATGGATGTATAAATCTACATGGTTCTTTGTTACCTAAATATAGAGGGGCAGCTCCTATACAATGGTCTATATTAAATGGAGATAAAACAACGGGTGTTACAACGATATATATGGATGAAGGTATGGATTCTGGTGATATGATATTAAAAAAAGAAGTAGAAATAGGAGAAAATGAGACGACAGGAGAATTGTGGGATAGGCTATCAAAAATAGGTGCAGATTTATTAGTAAAAACCTTAAAAGAAATTGAAAATGGAACGGCACCTAGAGAAAAACAGTCAAATGAATTTACAATGGCTCCAATGTTAAGTAAAGATATGGCTAAAATTAATTGGCAAGAACAAAGTGCTGAGCAAATAAAAAATTTGGTAAGAGGTTTAAACCCAATAATGGGAGCGTATACTTTTGTTAATAATAAAAAAATAAAATTATGGGAAGTAGAAGTAAAGCCGATTAATCAAAAATTCAAAGATTTTGAAAATGGTTCAGTTCTTTTAGCTGATAGCAAAAATGGATTAGAATTAAAGGCAAAAGATGGAACTATTAAGGTTATAGAACTACAAGGTGAAAATGGAAAAAGGATGAAGGCAGAAGATTATTTAAGAGGTAATAAAATATAATAATATTTTTAAAAATAGTTGTAAAAATAGAAAAAAATTGATATACTTATATTGTTAAAAAAGTATATCATTTTTTTAAAAGGAGGAAAATGTTATGGGTGAAGAAACTAAAAATAACATTGAAGAACAAAAAGAGATTCTACGAAATTACGAAGAACAAAATCAATTAGAGGAAAGTACTGAAAATGAAGGAATACAAATTTCAAATGATGTTATAGCTGTAATATCAGGTGTAGCAGTTTCAGAAGTACAAGGAGTATCATCTATGGCAGGAGGATTTGCAGGAGGAATATCAGAGGTATTAAGTGGCAAGAAAAACTTAGCTAAAGGAATAAAAGTAGACAAAGATGAAAATAAAGTAAAAATAGATGTAAACATAATTGTAGAATATGGTACCAGAATTCCAGATGTTGCATTTGAAATTCAAAACAGAGTTAAAACTTCAGTAGAAAATATGACAGGATTAAAAGTAGAAGAAGTAAATGTACATGTGCAAGGTGTAAATACAAATATGGTAAATAAAGAAGAATCAGAGCAAAGCGAAGAAAATGAGGCTTTTGATGAAGATAAAAAAGAGAATTAGTAAATATTGTAATAATGAAAGGAATTGATTAAAAATGAAAATTATTGAAAAAATCACATTAATAATATATTCTAATATAATGTTAATATTATCTATTATTTTATGCTTATTAGTATTTGGATGGTTAGATATAGGTGTTGTTGGGAACATAGTAAGAAATTGTATTACAACAGATCCTGGATCAAAAATAACATTAGGAGTAAGTATTATATTTATATTATTATCAATAAGATGTATATTTTTTGATCCTTCTTCAAAAGAAGAAATCAAAGATAGACAAGGTGTTCTTTTAGAAAATGAAAATGGAAAATTAATGATATCAAAAGAAACAATTGAAAATTTAGTAGAATCAGTAGCAAGAGATTTTAAAGATGCAGAAAGTATAACAACAAGAGTTGAATTAGATAAGGAAAATAATGTAAATATTTTTGCAAATTTAGTAGTTAGTTCACATGCAGTTATAAAAGATTTATCAGCTGAATTGCAAAATAAAATAAAAGAAAGAGTAAAAAAAACAACAGATTTGGAAGTAAAGGAAGTAAATATTACTGTTAAAAAAGTTGCATCTGTACAAGAACAAAAGTAGAAAAAAGTAACATAATATATATCAAGAAAGAGGGGAAAGCAAATGGAGGATTTTAAAAAATTTTTAAGTAGGTATTGTGGCGCAATTATAGGAATTATTGTTGCAATAATTATTTTGGCAACAAAATTATATGATGTTATTATTGGTCTTATTATAATTTTTGTAGGAGCATTTGTTGGTAATTATGTACAACAAAATAAAGATGATGTAAAAACAAAATTAAAAACTTGGATAGATAAGATGTAGAAAGGAATTTTAGCAATGAATAGAACATTAATGAGAGAAAATGCATTTAGATTATTATATAGTTTGGAAGTTCAAAAAAACAAAGATTTAAATATTTTAGAACAAATAGATTTATATTTTGAAAGTAATAAAATAACTGATGGTGAGGCAATAGAATATATAAAAGATGTAATTACAGGAGTAGAAAAAAATAAAGTAGAAATTAATAATTTAATTGAACAAAATTTAAAATCAAATTGGAAAATGGAAAGAATATCTAAAATTGATTTAAGTTTGTTAGAATTAGCAATTTATGAAATTAAATATAAAGAGATTCCATATAAAGTTGCAATAAATGAAGCAGTAGAATTAGCAAAAAAATATGGAGAAGATAGCTCAAAAACATTTGTAAATGGAATATTAGCAAGTATTGTAAAGTAATAAGGTTTGAAAGGATGTACCAAAACTATGGATTACGAAAATATGGCGGTTACAGTAAGTCAGGTAAATAGCTATATAAAAGATAAAATAGCAGATGACGAGGGTTTAAATAATTTAATAATAAAAGGTGAAATATCTAATTTTAAAAATCATTATACAGGCCATATGTACTTTACTTTAAAAGATGATAAATCACTTATAAAATGTATTATGTTTAAAACATATGCACAAAAATTAGATTTTATGCCTAAAGATGGAATGAAGGTCTTTGTTTTTGGAGGAGTTTCTGTTTTTGAAAGAGATGGAGTTTATCAAGTATATGTTAAGGCCATGCACGAAGATGGAGTTGGAACTTTGTATAAAAAATATGAAGAATTAAAGCAAAAACTTGAGGCACAAGGATATTTTGAGATTTCACACAAAAAGAAAATTCCTCAAATGCCAAAAGTAATAGGAGTGTTAACATCTCAAACAGGTTCAGTTATTAGAGATATTATAAATGTAAGTACAAGGCGAAATCCAAATGTACATATTAGATTATTATCAGTTCCAGTACAAGGTCAAGATGCAGCACCCGAAATTGCAAAAGGTATTAAATTTATGAATGAACATAAATTAGCAGATGTATTGATCTTAGCAAGGGGAGGAGGTTCTTTGGAAGATCTATGGCCTTTTAATGAAGAAGTGGTTGCAAATGCTATATATGAATCTGACATTCCAATAATTTCTGCTGTTGGACATGAAACTGATTTTTCAATTTCTGATTTTACTGCGGATTTAAGGGCTCCAACGCCATCTGCGGCAGCAGAATTGGCTGTACCAGATGTATATGAAGTTTCACAAAAAATAAATACTTATAAAAATAGATTGCGTTTGGCATTAAGCAAAAAATATGAGATGCTAAAATTGCGTTATGAAAAAAGTATGTCAAGTTCTGTTTTTAAAGAGCCAAGAAGAATGGTAAATGATCATGCAATTTTATTAGATCAGTATATAAAAAAATTAGAAGTGGCTATAAATAATAAAAGGCAAAGTGAAAAAGAAAAATATGTAAAATTAGTATCAAAGTTAGATACATTAAGCCCATTAAAAACATTAACAAGAGGATATTCTATAATAGAAAAAGATGGAAAAACAGTTAATAGTGTAAAACAATTAGAAAATGGAATAGATGTTGATATAAGGCTAATAGATGGAAAAACTAAAGCAAAAATAATTAGTTAAAAGGGATGAAGGTAAATATGGATAAAATTACAAAAAGATTAGTAGTTGTATTGATTAGTTTAATTATCTTATTAGTTGGATATGTAGGATATATTTGTTATAAGAATAAAGGTAATGCAAAAAATGAATCTGAACCAACAGAACAAAATACTATTGCTATTGATCAAGAAAATAATGATGAAGAAAATGAGATAACTGAAAATGCTACTAATACTGGAATAGTAGAAAATGCAATAAGCAAAAATGAATTAAAACGCAATACAAGTGTAAAAAAAGAAGAAAGCAGTAATACAAAAGTTGTTGGAAAAGAAGAAGCGGAAAGTAATAAGGAAAATGGAGGAGTAAACCCACAAGAAATAGCAATTAACTTGGCAAAAGAAGAATGGGGAGAAACAAGTAAAAATTATGAATTTACAGTTGATCAAATAGAAGGAGATATATATCATATAGCTGTTAATTCAAATGCACAAGTTATTGGTTATGTTGATGTTAATATAAAGACTAAAACAGCAACTGAAAGATAATAATGGTGGAAAATAATTGCAAGTTTGGTTGAGTTAAAATTCACTAGGAAAGGAACTTTGTTAAATATGGAAGAGATAAGTTTTGAAGAAAATATGGAAAAGTTAGAAAAAATTGTAGCAGATTTAGAAAAAGGTGATTTAGATTTAGATGAATCTGTAAAAAAATTTGAACAAGGAATTAATATTTCAAAAAAATGTGATGAAATATTGAAAAATGCAGAAAAGAAAATTACTATTTTGTTAAATGATGATAATAATATAAAAGAAGAAAATTTTGATGTAAATGGTAATAATGTTTAGAAAGGGTAATAAATAGAATGGGGACAATAAATGAAATCTTTAAAAACAAATATATAGTAGTGCCATTATTATTATGGTTTCTTATTCAAGTTTTTAAAGTTATATATGATTTAATAACTACTAAGAAATTTAATTTTAAAAGAATAATGGGAGCAGGAGGAATGCCAAGTTCACATTCTGCTGTTGTTGTTGTTTTGGCAACAATGATACGGCAAATATGAAGGGGTTGGAACGCCTTTATTTGCAATGTCTGTTATTTTCTCTTTTATAGTTATGTATGATGCGGCAGGTGTAAGGAGAGCAGCTGGAAAACAGGCTAAATTGTTAAATCAATTAGTAGAAACACCAGGACTATCAGGAATACAAGTTTCTGAAAAGCTGGTAGAAGTATTAGGTCATACTCCAATTCAAGTAATAGTAGGAGCAATTATAGGCATTGTTGTAGGTTTAATTGTATAAAGGAGGGGTTGATATGACAGATACAGAAATAGCTAAAAGTGTAAAATTAGATAATATTGTTGATATTGCTGAGAAAATAGGAATTACTGAAGAAGAAATTGAACAGTATGGAAAATATAAGGCAAAGATTTCAAATAGTGTATATGAACGTTTAGAAGAAGAAAAAAATGGAAAGCTTGTGCTTGTAACAGCAATAAATCCAACACCTTTAGGAGAAGGAAAGACGACAGTATCAATATCAATAGCAGATGCTTTATCAAAAATAGGAAAAAAATCTATATTAGCATTAAGAGAACCATCTTTAGGTCCTGTATTTGGAATAAAGGGAGGAGCAACAGGTGGAGGAATGTCACAAATAGCTCCAATGGAAGATATAAATTTGCATTTTACAGGTGATATTCATGCAATAACAAGTGCTAATAATTTATTAGCTAGTTTAATAGATAATCATATTTATTTTGGTAATGACTTAAATATTAAAAATGTAACTTGGAAAAGATGTATTGATTTAAATGATAGACAGCTAAGAGTTATAGAAACAGGTTTATCTAAAGAGAAAAATATGGTTCCAAGAAAAGATGGTTTTGATATTTCTGTGGCTTCTGAGGTTATGGCAATATTATGTTTGTCTAATAACTTAAAAGAATTAAAGGAAAATTTAGGAAATATTGTTATAGGTTATAATGATATGGATGAACCAATTTACGCTAGAGATTTAAAGGCAGAAGGTGCTATGGCAGTATTATTAAAAGATGCAATAAAACCTAATTTAGTACAAACGTTAGAACATACACCAGCAATTGTTCATGGTGGTCCATTTGCTAATATTGCTCATGGATGTAATAGTATTATTGCTACAAAATTGGCCTTAAAATTAGGTGAATATGTAATTACAGAGGCAGGTTTTGGGGCAGATTTGGGAGCAGAGAAATTTTTAGATATTAAGTGTAGGAAAGCTAAAATAAAACCTGATATTGTTGTTTTAGTAGCAACAATAAAAGCATTAAAATATCATGGAGGAGTTGAAAAAGAAGAAATTCAATTCGAAAACATAAAAGGATTAGAACAAGGATTACACAATTTGTTTGTACATGTTGAAAATTTAAGAACACGTTATGGATTAAAAGTAATTGTAGCATTAAATAAATTTAATACAGATAAAGAAGAAGAGATAGAATTTGTAAAAGATGTATTAGAAGAGAAAAATATAGAATTAAGTGTTGTAGAAGGATGGGAAAAAGGCGGAGAAGGTGCAGTTGACATTGCTAAAAAAATAGTAAAAGAAACTGAACCAGTAGAATTTATAAATGAATTTTCAATGATAAATAATGAGGTAAATTATTTATATCCATTAGAAGATGATTTAAAAACAAAAATACAAAAAATTGCAACAAAAATATACCGTGCAGCAGATGTAGAGTTTTCTTTAAAAGCAATTGAAAATATAGAAAAATTCGAAAAATTAGGATATTCTAATTTGCCTGTTTGTATAGCTAAAACACAATATTCATTATCTGATGATGCGAAAAACCTGCAAGATAAAGGGAAATATAAGATTCATATAAGGGATGTTGAACTAAAAGCAGGTGCTGGTTTTGTTGTGGCATTGGCTGGCAAAATTATGACTATGCCTGGATTACCACGAATACCTTCTGCAGAAAAATTCGATATAGAAGAATGTTAATGTAAATCATTTACTTCCAAAAACTTAGTAAAATGAATAAAAAATCTCGTAATCGAAATAATAAAAATAGAAAGCGAGGTTTTTTTATGATTAATTTTAGAACAGATTTAGCATCTGAAAGAAGAGACATATACAAAAAAGCAAATCAGATAGAAAATGAAATTTCAGGAATCGAAAGTGAAAAAGAGGAAGTAAATAAAAATATAATAATCGAAAGAGTAAAAATAATAAATGAAGAAGGGGAGAATGCAATAGGAAAACCTATAGGAAACTATGTAACAGTGGATGTTAAAAATCTAAAGATAGCACGGAGAGGAAGAAATATCAAAAGCTATAGAAGTGTTATCAAATGAATTAAAGAAAATTGTAGATATACACACAGATAAACAAGGAGCAACTTTAGTTGTTGGGTTAGGGAATATATATGTAACACCAGATAGTTTAGGGCCAAAGGTTATAAATGAAATAGAAGTAACAAGACATGTGATAAAATATTTACCACAATATGTAGAAGAGGGGACAAGAGAAATAAGTGCTATATCTCCAGGTGTATTGGGAACAACAGGAATTGAAACTTTGGAGATTTTAAAAGGGATTGTGGATAATATACATCCAAAACTTTTAATAGTAATTGATGCATTGGCTTCGAGAAGTATAGAGAGAATTAGTAGTTCAATACAAATATCAGATACAGGTATTGTTCCTGGTGCAGGAGTTGGAAATACTAGGGCGGAGATAAGTAAAAGAACATTAAATATACCAGTAATAGCTGTTCGGAATACCTACTGTTGTAGAAACTGCTGTACTTGTAAAAGATAGTTTGGATTTATTGATAGAAAAACTTCAAGAAAATGCGGAATCTAATGATATGTTAAATAAATTGAAAAATGAAGATAATTACAATGAAATCAAGGAAGTTTTGATGCCTAAAGAGTATAACTTGATAGTTACTCCAAAAGAAATTGATGAATTAATAGAAAATATGAAAGATATTGTGGCAAATGGAATTAATAATAGTTTATAAAAAATACTTGCAAAAATATATTAACTAGTATATAATTTAGTCATAAAAATAAAAGGAGGAATTGTCATGGCAGAAAACGAAAAAGAAGAAATAAAAAAAGAAGAACCAAAATTTACAAAGGTTGAACAAAACCCAAAAAAGGAAAATGTTAGAGAAAAGGATGTAAAATCAGAAAAAAGCAAACCTAGTAAATCAAATTCTGTAAAGGAAAAAGCAAAAAAAGAAAAGCCAGTTAAAGAAAAAGGCAAAAAAAGAAAGATATTTGCAAGATTTTTAGCAGTTGTAATAATATTAGCTTTAGTAATAGGAATAATATTAGTAGCTTTGCCTTCACCAGCAAGAGCTTTAGAGGAAATGTTTAGAGATCTAAAGGCAGGGAAAATGCAAGATGTAACAAAATATGTTGATTATAATGAATTAATAAATATTCCTGCATTAGGAAGTGCAAATGATGAGCAGTCAGGTGAAAATGCAAGTCAAGATGATGCTGTATTATTTGAAGAATTACAATGGAATATAAAGAAAATTGAAAAAAGTAGTGATGAAGCAAAAATTGAAGTAGAAATAACAAATAGAAACTATAAAACTGTTATTCAAAACTTTACTAAAAAAATAGTTCAAAAAGTATTAAGTAATGAAAATCCTTCTGATGAAGAAGCAAAACAATATTTAATGGAAGAATTAAAAAATAAAGATTCAGGAACATTAACATCAACACAAACTATTACAGTAACAAAACAAGATGGAAAATGGAAAGTAATGGTTGATGATAATTTAAAAAAAGCATTATTCCCAGGTTTAGAAGATGCAGTTAATAGTTATGATCAAGATTAATTAGTATATATAATTAAAGCCCAATTATTAAAAGTAATTTTAATTGTTGGGCTTTAATTCTGAAAAATAGCAATTGAAACGTGTGCCATAAGTATCTATGTTTAAAGTACGATAATTTTCTTTTTCGTTATTTTTTTCGAATTTGATATGTATAAAATCTTTTGGTAGAGCGTCTTTAATTAATTCGCCCCATTCTATTAAGCAAATACCATTATCAAAATATTCTTCTCCACCAATTTCATAAAATTCAGAGCTGTCAGAAAGGCGGTATACATCAAAATGATAAATTGGAAATTTTGTTGTTTGATATTCATTTACAATTGTAAATGTTGGGCTTGATATTTCGTCTTGTAAATTGAAGTAAGATAGAATTCCTTCTACAAATTTTGTTTTACCACTGCCAAGTTCGCCAGTTAATACAATTATATCTTTTGGTTTTAATTTTGCAGCAAGATTTTTGGCAAAAGTTAGAGTGTTTTCAGTAGAATTTGATATATATGTATAATTCATTTATTACCTCCTTAGAATTATTGTAGTATTATTATAATATAAAAATCGTATGATTGCAAATACACACAGAAAAAATCAAAAATTTTGTCAAACCTATTGCCATTTTTGCTGGTTTGTAATATAATTGCAATATAAATGTAATATAAACGAAAAAAACTTGGAGGGGAAGCAATGTTTAAATTTGGACAAGATGTAGGTATAGATTTAGGAACAGCAACAGTTATTGTATATGTAAAAGGAAAAGGAATAGTATTAAGAGAACCATCAGTAGTAGCAGTAAACAATACAACAGGTGAAGTTTTAGCAGTAGGAGGAGAAGCAAGAAGAATGCTAGGAAGAACTCCAGGAAATATAGTAGCTACAAGACCATTAAGAGATGGTGTAATTTCAGATTATACAGTAACAGAGAAAATGTTAAAACATTTTATAAACAAAGTATGTGGAAAGTTTATATTTTCACCAAGAATAATGATATGTATACCTTCACAAGTAACAGAAGTAGAAAAAAAAGCAGTAATAGATGCTGCAACACAAGCAGGAGCAAGAAGGGTCTATTTAATAGAAGAACCAATAGCAGCAGCAATTGGAGCA
>ULMM01048319.1_pt1 | contig 10277 bp, 9 predicted proteins | sample 1951661 | NCBI WGS metagenome assembly ULMM01 (sample SAMEA4835551, study PRJEB28245) | human gut metagenome | biome: gut microbiome; material: fecal sample | place: Denmark | collected 2008 | reverse complement strand
ATATACCCACGAGCACTACCAATTAATGAACTTAATGAAAATTCATTGCTATAGTTTCCAAAATTTACTTTTGCTAAGTTCTCTTTACCCCCAAGACATTTATATAACGCTCTCGCTACTTCCGTTTTTCCAACGCCAGATTCCCCTAATAGAAACAAAGACAGTACTTTATGCTCGCCAATTTTATTAAATAGACGAAAGGATTTTGCTATTTCATAAAAATCATCTTTAAATTTTTCGTGTCCGTAAAGCGACTCTCTGAAGGATTTAAAAAAAACTTCAAATTCTTCAGTTGTAAAATCTGTAATCTTACTATGTTGTTTATCTGTAATTATGACAGGCGTTGGTAAGGCTTCAAATGATATGTTGTATTTATCTTTTATATCTATAAAATTCTCAAAGCAATATCTTAATTCATATCTAAGCTTGTCAAAATACTTGTCATCACAGATATAAATAATTTCTTTATTCTGAAATAATCTAAAAATGGATTCTCCAATGGACTGAATTGCATTTGTATTATAATATCCTCCACCTAAAACTGACACATCTATGACATACACACCATGTTGGCATAAAGTAAATTTACTTAAATCCTTTACATCATCTAAGAAAAAACTTAAGCTTATCATCTCATATCCCAAGGAATGGAACAGAGTCTTTGTTGACTCGAATTCAGCTTGTCCGTAAAACAATAGTTGTTTGTTCATACTATTTCGTTGAATGTATGTTTTGAATTACCGCTAATAGATCGATATAATGATATACGGAATTGTCACCTGAGCTAGCAAATGCGTTGTATGTTGGCTGATTGATCGGGTATTGGCTTTCCTGGATTTCCTCAAATTCAGATGTATTTCTTGATTGAGATTGCACATTTCCTAATTCCGCAAAGTATTGGAAGGTGTTACCTAACTGGTCTATATTAACAGTCCCCTTATATATTCCTAAAACACTAACCTTTCCAATAAATAAATCATCAACATTATAAGAACTCTCGAATTCATTTTCAAATGTAACTGGGATTTTTATAATAATCTTATCATTTTCATTTGCCAATAGGCCTTTTATCTTATATGCGTAATCTTTGAACATTGAGTTAAATAAGTTGGTTATATCAAAACCATTTGCTCCTGGAACGGAAAGATTTTTAAATGCTCCACTAGTGAAAAGCTTAACAGTTCTCAATTCGGCCTCATTCTCTAATGATAGGCGAACATTGTCAATTAATATCAACTCTCCTTCTTTGATCGTGTTGTCGAATTGCTTGATATTCTTGCTTGCACCTACAACATCACTTAATATTATTGATTTAGTGGTTTTAACTTCGATTGTTTCCAATACTTTTTTTGATGCACTTCCTCCAACATTAATATCAGCATTACCTTCTCCACTAAATAACTTTAGAAAGCCTAATCCCATTTTTGCTCCTAAATGTGCAGATGCATTACCTTCAGCATTATTTTGCACTTCCTTTGCAACTGTTATGAAATTATCAAACATCATTTTGATTTCATAAACCTTGGGATAATTAATATAGTATATATTGAATGCCATTTTGTTCCTTTATTAGTATTTATTAGCCAATATTATTTTAACATATAAATTTATTCTAACTGTTTTCTATAAACAGTATCTAAGGTATTCCCATCTTTGTCTTTCCATTTTTGCCAACCATTTGTATTTCGTCCCATACAAAAGATTGCAGCTGTACTGGGGCTAGGGAATGTAATATCAGTATCTAAAGTTAGAACATTATTATGAGTGCTTGTATATTCATTTATTAGAGACTCCCTCTTTTCTTTCCAGTTTAATGATGGAACCGAATTTTTTATTATTATACTCCCTTTTAATACTGTAAAACCAGAAGCATTGTAATATCCTTTTGCATTGCATCCTCTGCCTTTAGTATAAAACAAATGCTCGCTTTTAGGTTGTGAAATTTCAAAGATATTGCAACCGATAAAAGATGCCAAAAACTTCACATCTTCAAAGAATTCATCCATTGAGTCCTGTTGATGTTCAGGTAAGTTCGGAGCTTTAGGGATTTGTTTGTTATCACTTAGGATAAAAGTATTTGCTTTCTTGGCTTCGGCTATCGCTTTGTGCTCTAAATATTGCACATCTACTTTTGTCATATCGGCATCTTTCGATACAAATATAAGAGCCTTTTGCCAAAATGTCTTTTTGCTGTCATGGTCTTTCACACGCTCCTTGAAGTTTTCAGTTTCACCAATATATGCCTGTGGTTTAGTTGATTCATCCTCACCCAACAATATATAAAACGCTGGTTTCTGTAACTTCTCTTGTGTGCTCAGATACGAGAGATTAGAACGTGGAACTACAAACATCTGGCAAATCTTATTGCTGATGAATGCATATTGGGTTCCTTTCGGGTCTCCATCAATTAAATATGTTGTTACTGTCTTGCCCATAATCACAAATTAAACACATCTATTAGTTTATCCAAAATAGGTTTAAATCCGTCATAATAATCGTCATTGAAACCATTATAATGACTTTCAATATATGTTTTTATAGAAGAAGATACATTAGTCGTAAAAGTTCGAAAATCTTTATGTGTCTTCATCGTTTCAAGGTGTGCTTCATTTATCTTTATCTGATATGATTCAGCTGCGAAAAAATCTTCTACTAATATGTAGTTTGACTTAGAAGGAGTATTTCCTGTATCAACATTAGCATTGTAATTATGTTGGTAAAATAATGCCTCCAATTTCACTTCTCTTTTTGCCTTAATTTTCTTCCAACCACTGTACCCTCCTTCATCATAGTCAAATATGAAAACAATTTTTTCATATTTCGCAATTTGAGGCATTAAAACTTGTTCATAAAAAGTATCAGCGTTCCCTGCACTATTGCTAGGAATAATGGCTATTTGAGATAGCGTTTTGTATTTTTCGTCTCTTGCGCTAAATATTTCAATGGCTTTTTCAATATATCGTTTATCATATGGACCTTCTGTAATAAGAATATATTTAGAACTTAACACTATTGTTCCATTCAAATAATCAATCTCTCCGCCAGAAAGTTCTGTCAATTTATTGACAAAAGTAGAGTTGACAATCCCTCCTTTTTCTATGAAGAACAAATTGGTTGCCTGCTTTTTATTAATTTCATTTACGAATACAGGAGAATGGGTAGTTAGTATTGTTTGCCCTTCAAAAGATTCTATAGCATCCAGCAACTCTTTTTTTCTAGCAATATGTATATGTGCATCAGGTTCATCTAATAGGATTAAAGATTCTTTATCTCCTAAAATTCTTGTAATACATTCTATGAGAATAAGCTTCTTTTCTCCTTCACTTAGATTGTTGAATTCAATACCTTTAATCGTAATCTCAATGTCAGTAATTAACTTATCTACTTTATTAATCTCATTCTGTTTAGGTTGGGATAATAAATAGAGATACTGAAATATTGTTTTACAATTCTTTTGTTTCCGGATTACTTCTGTTGGCGGATTTGGCTCAGTTGTAGACAAAACTCTTGCATTAACTTTATAGTCGGTTTCACCAAATCTATTAAACCACTTTAATGCATCATGTTCTTTGAATTTTTCTATTTTCTCATGTTCAATCTTAAAAGCGATATCAACGTCTGCAGTTTCATTTATTCCTAATTTGGATTTCAAAAAACTTTCAACATTTTTATCGCCTTGCTCTGATGCGCATAGTAAGGAAATAAAAGCAATTTCCCAACAATATTTATTTATATACAACAGGGAAGGGGTATATATTTTATTGTTAATAGCTTTGTTGAAATATTGCATATGGTAGTACTCATAAGCCAAATGCCATAACCTTAAATCCTCACCACTATAACAACTTATTACCGATGATGGATATTTTGCTTTTTCTGAGATAATATTTCCTTCTTTTGATTCGATGATTTGATGTTCCCCGTCTAAATCATAAACTATCTTATAATTAAAAGGGGCATCCTGCTCATTATATAAGCAACTAAAAATAATACTAATCGCCTCTAATAAGTTACTTTTACCAGATCCATTCTCACCTATTAATGCAATGTAACCATCTTGGCTGGTAAAATCATAAGAACCAGTTAGATTTTTGTATTTTTCTATATATACAGATAGAAGTTTCATAATTTGTAGTATTATAGTTTACAATCCGCCCCAAATAGCAGGGTTAGTTAATATATTGGCAACAATATTTGAGACAACATCCGTTCCGAATGATTTCAACTTTTCAATAATTCCCGGACGAGCCTTCTCTAAATCGTTGTCAGCCTCGGACACCACTTCTTTCAGCTCCTTGATTTGACGTCCTGTAAGATCGTCCTTAATGGCTTCAAGAAACAGTTCTACAGCAAGCGCCTGTTGCTGATTCTGTGTCTGACTATTAGTGTTGTTAATATTGGTCGTAACATTTATAGGACTTTGTTTATGGTCTTGTTTTATGGACGATCTTGTACATGGAATTACAATAGGCAATGCAGCAAAAGCCTCCAAAATTGCCAACAACTTTTTTTGTTGATTAGGACCTATATCTTGATTGCTTATTCGCTCAAATTCTTCAATGTGTTTATCTCCGGGATAGTTGATTTCTATTAATCTTTTGGCTTTTTCACGCCAGCTATAATAAGAATCCATGTCCTGATATTCGTAATAAGGTATTATGGTATCGTCATAATACCTTAAATATTGCATTCTATTTTTGTGCTCTGTTATAAGATCTTGTATGGCTCTATTTTCCATTGTTATTCAAATATTTTAGTTTCAAAATTTGTCAATGCTTTTAATCTATTCTCTTTTGAAGATTCTCCTAATTTAGTAATTTGCGTGATAATTGAGTCAATGTGCTTTACAATACAATTTTGGATCTTCATTTCTGGCAGAATAATTGGCGAAAATAAATATTGCTCGCTATTAATATTAGGTTGTGCAGACACACGCATATTCGAGTTAATCCACTTTTTATATATTGTAGACTTTGTATAGTATAGTAAGTATTTTGGATTAATCATGCTTGTATTCAGGATAAATTTAATTAAGTAGCCAGCAAATATAGCTTTACCGACATCTTTATTATATAAAAATGTTTTACCAACGGTGTTCCCAGATCTGGCGATGAGAAAATCATTATTTTGTAGTAGATATTGACTATCATATCCATCAGCAGACACTACATCATCATTCAATGTGCCATCTTCATTGATATCTGTTATTCTGATGTATCTAACATCAGACACTTTATGAATTGTTTTGTAACTTGCTCCATATTTAGGTTTTCCAATGATTAAATCATTCAATGAGATAGTCTTATACAAATTAGATTGTACTTCGTAATTTAAATTAAATATATCCCATCGTTTTAAATCCTTAAAATTGTATGTAGACAGCAATTCTTTTGAGCGTTTTGAATTAACATCAATTGAGGTGTATCCTAATGCTGTAGAGATATATTGGTCCATGTGTTTTTTTAATGAATCAATTTTATTATCAATATTCTGCACTTTGAGCATGATTGCATTATACTCCTCTATCAACTGATTTTGTTCCTCTATTGACGGAACAGGAATTTTAATATTGAGAAATTCTGTTTCATTAATCCGCTGACGATTGGTTGTGCCACTACTACAACTTTGACAAAACTCTATAAATTGTTTGGTGGTACAAACTAACACGAAATATTGAGGATTGACCTTTGTGGTGTCAATGTCATAAGACAAAAAATCCTGAGTTACAACAGCATTATTTAATTCTTTAGGAATAATGCCCATTGCTCCATTACGAGCATCTATTTTAGAAATGATAAATTGAGCCTCTGATACTAAAAATTGTTTTTTAGTACCAATGTTTTCTCCCATAACTTCATCACGAGGTACAACGCCACCATTACGTACACGAATAGTAATTCGCTTGTACTGTATTCCATCTTGTATAGATACAGCCCTTTTATTGCGTTTCAGAAATTCTCCGATACGCATCATTGGGTATGCTCTATTAAATGCAATTTTTGAATCGCTAAGATACTGTACACTCCAATTGAATAATCCACTAAATGGGATAGTTGAAATATATTTCATCGTGTTTAGCATATCTTTTCCCATTCGTTATTATTCAACTTTTTATATATGAGATTGTCCGCTACCTTATATTCATATTGTTTTGCTGCAGATTCCCATAGTTTGTTTACCTTGCGATAAGGGGTATACTCCTTGAGCAAATCCTCCAATTCGTTTTCACACTCGGCCCCTGTAGTTGTGATGCCTGCTTTCTGTACTTGGGCAATGGGTATCTGGTAGTCGAAAAGCTGCTTGACTAATGGTTTAATTTCTTGCTCAATTTGTAATTCAAGACTTTTTAGTTCAGCTTTCTTTACTTTTATTTCTGTACGTGAGTTTCCCTTATTTTCGATAAATGCCTTTAGTTCGGTAAGTTGTTCTGCATATTTAGCTGTAACTTGTTCGCGTGCTTTCAATTTAGCTTGCTCATACTCTGTAGCTTCACTATCTGTAAACTTCTTGAAGAACATCAGGCTTGGCTTGACGGTTGCTCCCGAAGCCATAAAAACATCCTGTGGAATAGAGGTTATCAATATGATTTTTGCCATGCTTTCGAAGAGTTCTCGAACGTTTTGCAAGTTGGAGTTATTTAACACACCTTCGGGTAAAACAATACCCAAACGACCACCCGGTTTCAACAACCGCAAGCATCGTTCTATAAATAGCACTTCTGTTAAGCCGCTTAATTTTCCAGATTTATAGAGGCTGAGCACAGATTTATTGAGATTCCCATTTACCTGTTGTAATGCTTGTGTATATTCATCGCCATAACGTTCTGTATAGTATTCGATTTTTGCTCCATCGGTAAACATATCCGCTTCAGTGATCTTGAGGGATTTTTCAACACGAGAACCAAAAGGAGGATTTGTAAGAATCACATCAAAGCGATTCTCAAAGATGCCATTCACATTTAGCAACCCATCGTGATGGTGAACTCCGCCATGGCCATCACCGTGCATAATCATATTCATCTTGGCTGTACGGGCCATACGAGGATTGGCATCGGTGCCAAAAATACAATCGTGAGACAGTTGTTTCAATCTACTTCTGTCATGTGTTGTATCAAGTTCATGATTTAAAATAGCGAAATATTCATTTACACGTCTATCAATTTCAGCTTTTCCCTTATCATTCAGCGACTCATAGTTTTCATTAAATAGCTGAGTTTTGATTTGATTTTTAGCTTTTTGAATATCATTTTCAATTTTTTCCCGCACATACTCAAAAGCTTTGATAAGGAATCCGCCACTACCACAGCAGGGGTCACATATAATCTCACCTTCTTCGGGGTCAAGTAATGTCACCATGAAATCAACGATGGTGCGTGGTGTAAAGAATTGTCCTAACTCTCCACGGAATGTTTTACCCAAAAATTTTTCAAAAGCAATTCCTTTAACATCATCGGCTGTATGAGATAAGTTGTAAATCTCTAATTCTTTAACTATCGCTTCAAAACTAGCTTCTTTGATTTTTATTGTGTCGTTTTCATCAAACAAATCATCTTTTGCAAACTGTTGCTTTGTCTTAGCAAATAAATTTTGGTAAAATGGTGTAGCATCTGTAACCCCCATCTCTTTATTTAGCGTTTCATATGCTTTGCGATTGTTCGCAAATCTATCTTTTGAGAAAATTTGTCCTTCATCGCTTTCTCTTTCATACCGTATCTTTATAAATAAGACCTTGCTGATTTCATCAAAAGCTGCTTCTGGAGACAATTTGTCGTTGTTTCGGATAATGTTGTGACATTTGAAAAGCAAGCGACTGAACTCATCTCGTGTAAACGCTTTTGTCTGGTTCAATAACTCTTTGATTTTTTTTGAGTTATTCAATTCCTCAGATTTAGGTATATCAACAATTTCTTCAAGCCGTTTAGGTAACTTTCCCTTTACGACTTTGAATACACGTGTTTCCTTTAAGTTTGTAGTTACAAAGAAATCAGCTCCTGCCCAAGCTGCATAATTGTAGCCTTGAAAGTAGTCTTCTTCTCGAATTGTAATATGTTCAGCTTTGCATTCTACAACAATAGTCGCAGATACTTCATTGCTTTTGGCAGATGCAGATTTCCAAATTACGATATCAGCTCTTGCTTTGCCTTGCCCACGATGAGAGTTGTTGACTTGTATTTCTTGCCCCATCTGTTCTAAATCGAATCCATAGTGGTTTACCAATCGACAGATGTATTCTTGACGAACACGTTCTTCTGGAGTTAGTACAAGCCACTTGTCCTTTAAAGGTGCAAATATCTTATTGTCTTTTATCTTGATTTCCATGTTTTTTATTCTTTACTGTCAATTAAATCTTTGGGATTAATTTGAAGAATCTTTGCTATTTCAAATAATACTTCTAAACTGGGTTGCCGTCTGTTGCATACATACGCATTGACTATACAGAAACTTTTGCCAAGTTTTTCTGCCAGCCAAGTTTGCTTGATGCCTCTTTCTTCAAGTACCTCTTTTATCCGATTCCTGGGTTTATCCATTGTATTATTCTTTACATAAAAAGTCTATAGTTAAATCAACCATTAATGCTGTTATTGTAACTCCACGTTTTGTTTCATCGTTCTTGATAGATGATTTTACAACAGAGGAAATGAAACTTGCTACTAAATGCAACATCTTGTTGACTGGTTTATCTTCCGGTTTATTGTTAAGTGTTGCATCTATACTTTGTAAAGCCGTAATTGCAGCATTTGCTTTTGCAAAATTTTCATTATTCGGTGCAATAGCTTCCGCAATATTTACTGCGTATTTAGATACTGCAAGTATATCGGCAACTTTCAGTTGTTGTCCATGTGGGTTTTGATATAAAACTTCTTCTTGCCTAAATATGTGATTAGACTGATAAAGAATATTTTGTGCATATGTGTAATTAGTTTTATAAATATTGCGTTGGCAAAGTTCTTTATACAAAGCATTAAGGCAACCTTCGATATTCCATTTCAATTGTTCTGTTGTTAACCGTTCAATAGGAAAAGTTTTGAGGTTAGCAAAGGGGGATTTGGTATAGAAAATCTTACTACTTTCATTAATGATGGAATTTTCAAGATTTGGAATATTTATTTGTTTGGCTTCTGTATAGAAATTTATCATTTCCGTTCTATTCCCTGAAATATATGCTCGGTAAAGATTGGAATATGCGATTTCCAATCTTAAGACTTCATTAGCTTGTTGCTGTTCAAGTATGTTTGTTATTTTCATATATTTATTGTTTATTCGTTTGCAAAGATATAAAATTATCTGCTATAAAAAGAGAAAAGGAGAGGAAAAATCCCCTCCTTAACCCTAAGCCAAGTCTCAGACATTCAAATCTTTCATCGCCAATCCATAATTTTCTTGACCGAACAGGTCTCTATGGATAAGTTTCAAACCAAGAGTCTGATAATACTTGTAGTCATCACCTTCGGTACAGAGGTATCTGTAACCATAGCGAGGCATGTACTCCTTGAAGAATCGAGCCAAGTCTTTCAGGCTTTCGGCTTGGTTCTTTTTGAAGTTACTGCGCACAATGATGATAGACCAGTCTGGAAAGTTGCCTCTTCCACAGCTATACTCCCAGAAGCGGATGTAGCAGTCCAAATCACGTTCACAGATATCCACACAAAAGCCATTGGCATTTTGCATCACGCGACAACTGTTTCTGTAGCCAAACTTCTCACACAAGTAGAGATTGAAATCAAGAATCAAATCTTTTTGTTCCATAATTGATTGAATTTAAAAAATTAATAAATAGTAAATTATAAATGAAAGCCTCGCTTGCGCTTAGCCTTTTTCTTTTTCATTAGGCGATTGAACTCGGTTTCTTCTGTGGCAGTGGCATCGTAGGATGAACTGCCATTCAACAGACCAAGACTGATACTTGAACCATTGCCAGAATGGGAAACGCTTTGCTGCACTTCTTCATCTTTATACGCAAATCCTTGTTTGGGGTATTCAAATGAGGAAGCACACGCATTCTGCTCCAGTCGGTTGTCGATATTCAAGTAGCTGAACTCCCGGCTGACTTTTGAACCGGAGAAAGAAAAGCCGTTGTACTCAAACTTGACACCCTGTATTTCCCTTGTTGTCCTACTGACTTTGAACTTCATATCAATGTCACGGTCGGCAAGGGCTTCCTTCAGTTCATCCCAACTTTGAGCTTTGGGCAGTTCCTCTTTCAACGCTTTGTATATCTCATGCTTTGCCCGGTCGTATGGGCGCAAGCGTTCCTCCTTGATATGGTCTTTGCCGTTG
>ULMM01020195.1_pt1 | contig 10336 bp, 4 predicted proteins | sample 1951661 | NCBI WGS metagenome assembly ULMM01 (sample SAMEA4835551, study PRJEB28245) | human gut metagenome | biome: gut microbiome; material: fecal sample | place: Denmark | collected 2008 | reverse complement strand
TTTGTTCAAGTTGATTATACAATCTACCGAAAAATATTTTGATACTCTGCATTATTTGAATTTATTGGGAAAAACTAAGAGAAGGCACTACGTTTGGGTTTTAGAATATCCTCAAGGAAGTTCTGTTACACGCAAAATGCTGCGCAATAAGATAATGAAACAACTGCCATTTCAGCTACAGACGAGTTTGTCAGATAAAGTTGAGCTTATAGAAAGCTTTGATGTGCTGTCTATTGCAGAGTGGAATGAAAAGTATACTCAGTATCCCATTAATAAGGTGGAAACTACAGAAGAATAGTATTGTATAAAACCTAAAAAATAAACAGGTGGTAAGATGGCTTCATTAAATTTAAACCAAATTGAAGAAAAACTAAATAACGAATTCGCAGGCGAAGGGCGCAGACTAGTGTTCTGGTACGATGATAAGGCAGATTTTGCTGACGAGCTGGATAACCTTCAGTTGAAAAACGCAAAAGTATATCATCTGACGCCAACCAATCAGTTCCGCACTAAGGTTCTTCTGGAGCGCGAGGATACGCAGAGTAATTACCTGGTGTACGCACCGTTTGCTAAACCTGAGGTGTATTGCAACCACTTGGAGGACACCCTGCTGTACTCCAAACGCTTCTATGCTGACAGAATCTCTTTGATTTGCGCAGATCTGGGGATTGACGAAGCCTTTAAGCCTGTTTTAGAAAAGTACAGCAAATATTTTGCTGCCAAAGAACGCGTGGAGCGCTTCTATAGCCTGGGCGTAGACAGCTATGATGAAAAGACGATAGAGCTTGCCCTGCTGTGCTGCATCTGCAAAACGCGCGTATTATCCTTTGAGGAAGTATTAAGCAAGATTCTGCTGGTAGAGGATGAAGATAACAATCCGTATCTGGAGGAGATGGCGAAGTATAACCTGCAGGAAGCATTTTGGCAGCAATGCAGCGACAGCTTTGGCTATGCGCTGACAGACAAAGCCTTGGACAAGCTGCTGCTTTCCCTCTTTGTTACCTATGCAGATAAATACATCGCTGGTAAAATTCCTGCCAGTTGGGAGCCTTTCATGTGCAATAAGCAAGGCAGTGTAGTAGTATTCCTGGATAGCTTCATGAACAACGTGCAGTGCCGTGACAGGTATGCGGCGCTGGCAAGCTATGCGGCAGGAAAATTGCAGGCAGAAACGGCCTTAACAGCTTTGGGAGCGGAGGCTGTGGTACAGCTTGATGCTTTTATTGACTGTGATAAGGTTATAATCCAATGGCTTGTAGAGCATCTGCTGTTGGAGGATCTGTCTGCCTGCTTAGATGGCAAAAGCATTAAGGAAATCTGTGAGCTGCGCAGTAAAATGCATTTTGCTGATAAAACGAGAGCGCAATATGCCCTGTGCGCAAGTGCTTATGAGCTGATAAGAAACGTAAGGTATCAGCCGGAGCAGGGCTTCAATAATATTCTTGAGAAGTATCTTCATGAGGACTGGCAGGTTGACTATTGGTATCGCCAATTCTACACTGCTTATGACAGCTTGAAGAACGCTTCTGGCTTTGGCAAGCTGCAGCAGCTTATCGAGAATATTTATAGTAATATTTATCTGGGAAAGCTATTACCGGCCTGGAACGAAGATGCGGTGCAGGCAGCAGCTCAAAAACAAGCTCCTTCGCAGCGTGATTTTTATAGCCGCTATATAAAAAATGAACGTGATCGCATCGTAGTGATCATTTCTGATGCTTTACGTTACGAGGTTGCCAAGCAGCTTGAGCAGAAGCTGCAGCATGAGGAACGCTGCAAGGAGGAAAAGCTGGAAGTGCAGCTTGCTCTGCCACCGTCGTATACAGCTCTGGGAATGGCAGCGCTTTTGCCGCATGAACAGCTGGCGATGGATGAAGGCTGTCGTGTGCTGGTGGATGGGCGCCGGTGCGCTAGTCTGGATGAGCGTGAGAAACTTTTGCAGGCGGCAAATTCTGCAAGCCTGTGCCTGCAGTTTGATGAATTGAAGAAGATGAAGCGTGATGAGCTGCGCAGTGCCTTTGCTAATAAGCAGGTTGTGTATATTTATCATAACCAGATTGATGCGCGTGGCGATGCAGCTAAGACAGAAGATGAAGTTTTTGTTGCTTGTCAGGAGGCTGTGGATGAGCTTTATACTATGCTGTGCAGGTTACCTGTAAGCGCCAGCATCGTGAAGTTTATTGTTACGGCTGACCATGGCTTCATCTATCAACGTCATGTTGTAAGTGAAAATGAAAAGATACCTGTAAATGGAAACAATGCTATGGTAAATCATCGTTTTGTTATTGGTGAGGCACCGCAGGGAAATGGCGCTGGTGCGATTAGCCTGGGAACAGTGCTTGCTAATGATGATGCCAGGTATGTTTCATACCCAAGGGGAGCGCAGATTTTTAAAACCGCTGGCGGTGGCACGAGCTATGTGCATGGCGGATCGTCGCCACAGGAAATGGTGGTACCGGTGCTCTGCGTGAAAATGGATAGAGGTCACGTAGAAACAAAGCAAGCAGAAATCAAGCTGCATACCTTGCTCAAGAAAATTACCAGCAAGGACGTTAACCTTATTTTTGTACAGACTGAGCCTGTCAGCGAAACAGTGAAGGCTGCGTCATATAAGCTTAGCTTTGTTGATAGGAATAATAAGCCTGTTTCTAACGAATGCCTGTTGACTGCAGATAGCGCAGACAGCGATGTGTCGCAGCGCATGGTTACAGCAAGATTTTCTTTCATTAACACGGAATACGACAGCCACGCTTCTTATTATCTGGTAATGAAGGATGCGGATACAGACATAGAAAGGTTGCGTCAGGAATTTATTATTGATATGCCTTTCATGGGTAACTTTGGGTTTGATTTCTAGAGTGGAGTTGAGATAAATGGATACGCAAGACACCCGTGAGATTATAAAGGATAAGCTGCGTCAGAACTTTGCCGGCAAGATAGTACGCAAGGATTTGACGAAAAAGATTAAAGAGGGAGCTAATGTTCCGGTTTACGTGTTGGAATTTTTGCTGGGACAATATTGCAGCTCTGATGATCCTGAGCTTATCGAAAAAGGCGTTGAAAGCGTTAAACATATTTTGGCAGATAATTTTGTACGGCCGGATGAAGCGCAGAAGATTTTGTCGCAGCTGCGTCAGCGTGGCAATTATACAGTGATTGATCGCATTACGGTAAAGCTTGATATCAAAAAAGATGCTTATTTTGCTGAGTTCTCCAATTTAGGTTTACGTGATGTACCTATTGAAGAGGATTATCCTGCTAAATTCGATAGACTGCTTTGCGGTGGCATTTGGTGTATCATTCAGCTAAACTATGAGTTTGACGATGAGGATTATCGCAGTGTAAATCCGATTCAGATTGCAAAGCTGACACCGATTCAGATGCCGCATATTGATATTGAAGAGTTGAAGGCAGGCAGAAAGGTTTTTTCACAAGAGGAATGGCTGGATGTGATGCTGCGTTCTACAGGTATGGAGCCTGACGCGTTGACAGAACGCGAAAAATGGCTTTTGCTGGCACGTATGCTGCCATTGGTAGAAAATAATTTTAATATGTGCGAGCTTGGTCCGCGCAGTACTGGCAAGTCGCATTTATACAAGGAGATTTCACCAAACAGCATACTGGTATCAGGTGGTCAGACTACGGTTGCCAATCTGTTCTATAATATGGGCAGCAAAACAGTTGGTCTGGTTGGGATGTGGGATTGTGTAGCCTTTGATGAGGTTGCCGGTATCAAGTTCCGTGATAAAGATGGCGTGCAGATCATGAAGGATTATATGGCATCCGGATCTTTTGCTCGTGGCAAGGAGGAGAAGGCAGCATCTGCTTCGATGGTGTTTGTTGGCAATATTAATCAGAGCGTTGATGTGCTGTTAAAAACCTCCAGCTTGTTTGATCCTTTTCCGCCAGAGATGGGGCAGGATACAGCCTTTTTAGATCGTATGCATTGCTATATTCCTGGATGGGAAGTACCAAAGTTTCGTCCGGAGCATTTTACGGATGATTATGGCTTTATTACAGACTATTTGGCAGAGTTTTTGCGTGAGCTGCGCAAAGAACAGTTCAGTGATGCTTTGGACAGATTTTTCCGCCTGGGTAAGAATTTGAATCAGCGTGATACTATTGCTGTGCGTCGTATTGTCAGCGGTATGGTTAAGCTACTGTATCCTGATGGAGACTTCACTAAAGAGCAGTTGGAAGAAATTCTGCGTTTTGCTTTAGAGATGCGTCGTCGTGTTAAAGAGCAGCTGAAAAAGCTTGGCGGCATGGAATTTTATGATGTCAACTTCTCATATATAGACAATGAAAGCTTTGAAGAAAAATATGTAACTGTTCCTGAGCAGGGTGGTGGTAAGCTGATTCCTGATGGAATTTGCAATCCTGGGCAGGTGTACACAATAGCACAGGGGCGGTACGGTATGATTGGGACATTTCGTCTGGAATCGCAGATGCTGCCAGGAAACGGAAAGTTCCAGCGTACAGGTTTGGGTTCTGATCGTGAGGCAAAAGAGGCTACAGATACTGCATTCAATTTCTTGAAAGCTAATTGTAGGCGCATTAGTGGTAACATAAGTATTACAACTAATGATTTTATTATTAACTATCAGGATCTGCAGGGACTGGGGCTTACTAGCAATTTGGCTTTGCCGTCTTTGGTGGCGATGTGCTCGATTGCTTTAGGTAAACCAGTTGTGAGCTCTTGTGCGGTACTTGGCGAAATCAGTATAGCCGGCACAATGCAGAAGGTTGATAATTTGGCTGATACGCTGCAGGTATGTCTGGACAGTGGTGCGAAGAAGGTGCTTCTGCCGCTCACGTCAGCAGCAGATTTGGGAACTGTACCTGCTGAGCTGATAGGAGCATTTAGTTTAATTTTTTATAACAGTGCTGAGGATGCGGTATTCAAGGCGCTGGTAGTAGAGTAAATGAAAAGAGGCGGGCACAGAAATGCGACCGCCTTAGTTGTCTTTGTGAAGGAGAAAGACGATGGATAAATACAGCGAATATAAAGATTTGGCACCGATAAGTAATGCTGAAAATGTTGAAGAATATCTTAATGCCTTAAAATGGGCTTTAGAGCAGGAAAAGATAACAAATATTGCACTTGCTGGACCTTATGGCTCAGGTAAAAGTAGTATTATAGATACATTCTTAGAAAAACATCAAGACGAAAGTTTTTTCCAAACTTATACTTCAGAAAACAATTCTTGGATAATAAACAAAATAAAATCTTGTATCTTACAACGCGATAAAGTCTATCGATTTAACGAAATTAGTAAGAAAATTTCTATGGCTACTTTTATAGAGGCTAACAGTAATGAGAAATGTAAAAATGAAGCACATGAAAATGAAGATGAAGCAGCTAAAAAGATTTGTATTAGTGCAGACGAAGTTGAAAAAGGTATATTGAAACAGCTTTTTTATACTATTGATCCTAAAAAGATACCGCAAAGTAGATATAGGAAACTACACCCTATAAATTTTAGTAATATCATAACCAAAGTTATTGTGTATTTTGCTATTGCATTAATTTTTATTTTTATATTTTATTATGAAAAAATGGCAAGTATATTTAGTGGTATTAGTGCAGTATTATCATATGTAGGGGTATCATTACTAAGTTGCGTATTTGTGTTTGTAGCTTTTGCTGTTTGTATTTGGGCAATTAGTAAAATTGTTTATGATTTTTCAAGTAAATATAGTATCAAAGGTATTAAATTATCATCTAATGTAGATATACAAAAAGAAGAAGGAGTAGGGGAATCTGTTTTTAATAAAAATCTAGACGAGATAATTTATTTCTTTGAGACAACAAAGTATCGTTTGATTTTTTTCGAGGACTTAGACAGACTGGATGATAGGGCTATTTTTGTTCACTTACGCGAATTAAATAATTTGTTGAATTGCAATGAGAACATAAAGGGAAAAGTGGTTTTTGTATATGCTGTTAAGGATAATATTTTTACAAAAGAAGACAGAACTAAGTTTTTTGATTTTATTATTCCTGTAATACCTATTATTAACTCTACAAATTCAGGAGAAGTATTACAACAATTTCTGCAAGAAGCTAAAGAACATGGAATAAAGCATGATATTTCGCAGAACTTTGTATTGGATGTTGCTCCATATATAGCCGATATGCGTATTTTGCGTAATATATATAATGAATTTGTTGTTTATAAAAGAATTTTAAGAGATAGCCAAGGAATGAATTTAAAAGATGAGCAGATGTTAGCTTTAATTATATATAAAAACCTTTATCCGGATGATTTTGCTGATATTCAGAATGAAAAGGGATTGATTAAGCAGGCTTTTGAGGATAAGTATAAGTTTGTCAGTGAGAAAAACTCTATATGGCAACTCGAAATTGATAAAATTTCTAATGATATAACTAACTACAAACAAGAAACATTAAAATCTATAAAAGAAATAAAAATAGCTATGTTGGCTAAAATTGTTGATGATAATGGTATTGTGGATATATTATATGATAATAAATGTAATTATACCGCTAAACAAATATTGAAAGATGAATTTGAAGTGAAAAATCTTGTAAATCTTAAACTTAATAGAGTATATTATTATCCTTTTGGAAGCAACTATAGAGATGATATTACAATAGATGATTTTCCTGAAACTATTGCTCCATATTTATCTCGAATAGAGAGATTACAAAAAGTTTCTGAGATAGGTTGTGATAATTTACAAAATCAGATCAGAGTATTAAATGAACAGAAACGTGATTTATCTAAGAAGTCCTTGCATTATATTTTGAAAAAATATAATAATTTTGAATTTAATAACAAGATATCTGGAAATAAATTACTAATATTCCTTCTACGTCGAGGTTATATTGATGAAAAGTATGCCAACTATATTAACTATTTCAAGGGAAATACTATAACCAAAGATGATATGAACTTTATTCTTTCTGTAAAAAATCAGGAAGCAAAGCCTTGGGATTATGCTATTACTAAAACTGATATGGTTATACGCCGTTTGCAGGAATATGAGTTTGAAAGAAAAGAGATTTATAATTTTGACTTATTAGAGCAGTTATTAGCAGGGGGGAATGATAATGTAAAACTAGAATTATTCTTTAAGCAATTGGCTGATGAAACAAAATTAAGTTGGGATTTTATTGATGAATTCACTGAGAGAACTAATCATCTTGCTGAGTTTATTAAAGGATTATCTAGAAATTGGGCTGGAATGTGGTTGTTCATTTCTAATAAAAATACTATTAGTTATGAGCGACAGGTGTATTACTTATGTTTGTTGTTAGCTAATATAAGTGCAGACGATGTTTCCCAATATAATATAGACGATTGTATGGAGAAGTATTTTGAAGATCATGCTGATATTTTGCAGAAGTTGCAGGAACAGCTTGGCTCTGAGAAAATTAAAAATATACTCCTGCAGTTAAAGCCTAAATTTAGTGAATTGAATATAGATGGGATTAAGGATAAGGAGATCCTTGACGCTGTATTTGACAATGCTATGTATGAGATAAATTTGCCTATGGTGAAAAATGTTATTAAATTTAAAAATAGCACGTTGATAGATAGTTTTGAAGCGCAACCATATAGTGTAGTTGTGCGATTGAATGACTCTTTGTTTAGTGGGTATATTCAGAAAAATATCAATAAATATGTCGACGATATTATTTTAAAGCAATATAGTCCAGCAGATGAATTAGAGGATATTTTAGGTTTAGTGGAAAAACTGTTTGAAGAAGAAGAATACGAGCTGATTGTAGAATTAATTAAACATGAAACATTTAAAATTGGGACTATTAGTAAGTTATTAGGCGATAAAATAGATGAAAACAAGGAGCAGGTACAGTTTATTTGGAAGACAATGTTGGAAGCTGAGAAAATCACTGTATCATGGGGAAACATTATAATTTACTGGGTTAATTATAAAATAGATGATTCTTTAAAGAATTTTATAATTAAGAACATAAATTCACTTGTAAAAGAACATAGATGCTGTTGTAACGATTCGTTTATTAGTGAACTTATACTGTGTGGTATGCCTATTAGTGTATATGAAGTTCTATTACCTGTTCTACGTATGAGTGAGTTTAGTATGAGTTTAACTGATATCCCAAAAGGAATTTTAGGAATAATGGTGCGGTGCAAGTACTTTGCTTTCGATTCTGAGAAATTTAGGGAGATGAAGGATATTGATGAATCTTTGGCAGTTGAGTATATCTCATTGAATCAAGATGAAGCAATTGAAAATATCAATACTTTAGATATAGATTCAACTTTATTAAATGAAGTATTAATGGATAAAGAAATTACTATAGTTAATAAAGAAGAATTTATTGAAGCTTTTGGTGTTGCTCATATGAATTCAGAAACTGTTAAGTCAATTAATAAATTAGGCTTAAAGATAACAAAAGAAATTTTTGAAGCTGCTTGGAGTTATGCAACTAAGGATGATAGGATAAAGTTATTTTTTGCTAATCTGAGTTTATTTACAGCAGATGACTTTGAAAAGTATTTTTCTGAAATAGGAAATGAGTATGCTGCTTTATGTGATAGAACCAGAAGATATAAACCAGTTATAAGTTGGTCAGAAAATAATTCGAATCTGGTTGAGCGTTTAAAAGAAGTTGGTTATATTACCAGTTATAATGTAGAGAAAAAGGCTAATAGCAAGGAGAAACAAATTAGATGCGTCATAAAGAGAAAAAGCTAATATTCTAACATGAAAAATGACATTATAACATTCTTGCGTTATAATGATAAAAAATATGTTAGAAAGGAGATAGCGAGAAGGAAATATTTTTGGTATAGACGCAGTGTGCCGAAAGTTTTATGATTTTGCTGGCTTAAGTCATTTGTTTGTCGATGCTTACGATTATATTTTGGTAGAAATAAATGAAGTAAAATTCCTTGCTATAGCTCCTGTTTATGAGCAACCTACGATTTCTACACTGGTTAATCATATAAAAAAATAAGCAGTGAGAAAAATTTACCTGTCGTTTATCATCAGATTGTTGATTCGTCTGCAATCCGACTCCCGATGCACTTAGGTGTGTCGGGAGTTTTTTTGATTTTTTGCCTCAAAGAATATATAATATTTGCAACGGAACCAGGAGGTGAGTAGGGGATGCAAGTTAATTATCAAGGCAATCGCGACGCAAAAGTAGTCTTGCTTCAAATAATAGGAGAACACGAGTTGCCGTTTATCGAAGAGGAGCTTTCACATATAAAAGCCGTAACACAGAATACAGATTTTTTGTTTATTACCGTGCAGGTTGATAGCTGGAACGACGACCTTTCACCATGGATGGCAGAGCCGATTTTTGGAGATGCTGCCTTTGCTGGCAATGCGGAAAAACTTCTAACACGTATAAAAAATGAAGTAATTGTTCCGTTATTAAGTGAGCATCAAGATATAAAGATTTTTGCGGGCGGCTATTCCTTAGCCGGATTATTTGTATTGTGGGCGGCTTATCAAACAAATTTATTCGAAGGTATAGCAGCAGTATCTCCGTCTGTGTGGTTTCCTAAATTTGTTGATTTTGTACATAACAACAAAATATTAACCAATAGAGTCTATTTAAGTCTTGGCGATAAGGAAGCAAAGACACGTAACAAAATTCTGGCACAGGTGGCAAATGATATTCGTGATGTGTATACATCATTGGAAGATTATAGGTTGAGCAGTATTCTTGTTTGGAATCAGGGAAGTCATTTTAAAGAACCTGCTTTGCGTATGGCAAAAGGATTTGCATGGTTGATGAGCTATGAAAAGATTCACTCATAAGAACACCCATATATTGTTGATTCGTCTGCAATCCGATTCCCGATGCACTTAGGTGTGTCGGGAGTTTTTTGATTTTGTGAATGAAGCATAGTCATAGTGCAATTCAGCTGCTTCTTATGCTATAATATAAAAGATGACCTACTATATTGCTGTGTAAAAATGATAGAGATTTTTTATAAAGGAGTTTCATATGCTTACAGACGAAAAACGTAAAAAGCTTTTAGCTGGTACGCTGATAGCAGTAATGCTGACTGGTGTTGCAGGCTGTGGCAACGATAAAGACAGTGAGTGGAAGAATGATAACTCTGCTCAGAATAATCAAGATGAAAAGAAGGATGAAGATAACGGCGGCGGCTTTTTTCATGGCTTCTTTCCCTGGTATTTCATCGGCCGCACCTTTGGTGTAGGACCTGCAGCAGGTGTGCGTACTGCGCCTGCATCTAATACGAAGCAGGATAATACAGCTGCAGGTTCAGCTACGGCCAGAGATAGCAGTAACGCAGCTAAAGGCGCCTCTGTGCAGCAGGGAACTGCAGGAAGCACGCAAAATTCCAAG
>ULMM01000198.1_pt1 | contig 10361 bp, 8 predicted proteins | sample 1951661 | NCBI WGS metagenome assembly ULMM01 (sample SAMEA4835551, study PRJEB28245) | human gut metagenome | biome: gut microbiome; material: fecal sample | place: Denmark | collected 2008 | reverse complement strand
TCTTGTTCAATTTGCACTTGCAATCTACCAATAAAATTTTACTATTAAAGGAGAGGTAAAAAATGAGTTGGGGTAAATTTTTAGTTGGAGCATTGATGTTATTTATTCTTTTTTGGTTATTGTTATTCTTTGGCTATGGCAACTTAGTGTTGGCTGACAGTGTTGTACCAGTCGAAGGAATGGAGGTAGACGAATGGCTGGCAGGCTTTAGAATGTGCGGTGGCATTAGTGGCATTCTTGGCTTTATTTGTGCGGCAATCTGGTTCTATATAGGTGATGGTTTTGCGGGTGAAAGTGGTATTTCTGTAAAGTATTATGGATTGTTAATTGTTTCTTCCGTTTTTGGTGTTGCAGCAAACTTTTTGTTCCTTCCTGCTTCGCAAGAAGGAAGTGGCGTTGCTAGCATATTTGTAATTATCTTCCCTATGCTTTTGTACTATCTTTCTTCTTTGATTGTTAGTGCACCGCAGGTTAAGTATATTCCGCCTCTGGGTGAAGTTATACATAAATAATACGGAGGAGTTGTTATGAGTTACTATATGATTGGTATTGGTGGCACTGGAGCCAAGTGCTTAGAGGCTTTTATTCATTTGTGCGGCGCAGGACTTTTAAAGGATTCTCAACCTGTAAAAATTGTTTACGTAGATGCTGATGTAAGCTGTGGTAATTTGCAAAGAACCCAAAAAGCTGCAGATTTGTATGCTAAAGCGCAAAAAATAGGCTTTGGCGATACTGGAACTTTAAAAAATGCGATTACTACTTGTGCGCCTTGGACACCGGTTCCTAAAGATCGAAAAAACATGGATGAGGTTTTCCAACGTAACACTTTAGTTAATAAGGAAAAATATAAAAAATATGGCATGCTTTACGATGCCTTGTTTACAGAACAGGAACGTGTGACTCCTTTGGATAAGGGCTTCCGCGGCCATCCTGCTATCGGTGCTGCTGTTATGAGTCAGGCAATGATTGCGGAGCAGTCGGAGCAATGGAAAGAATTAGAGCAGCAGATTAATACTGATAAGGATGCCAGAGTCTTTTTATTTGCGTCAGTATTTGGTGGTACAGGCGCAGCAGGCTTTCCTACAATAGCCAAAATACTTAAAAACAATTTAAAAAAGGATGAAAATGGTAAACCGCTCACTAAAATTGGTGGTGCTTTGGTATTGCCTTATTTTCAATTTCCTAGTGCTCCTAATGAAGAAGAAAAAGAGATGCAGGCTAAGGTTGAAGATTTTATGTTGAACACTAAATCAGCTTTAGCATATTACAATAAAAGTGAACTTCTAGGTGATGTGTTTAACAATATTTACTTAGTTGGTGATAATGATTTAACGGAGATGAAAGAATTTAGCTTGGGCTCTAACTCTCAGAAAAATGATGCACATTTCATTGAGCTTTATGCTGCCTTAGCTGCGTTTGATTTCTTTAATAAAACAGACTTCTCTAAGGTTTCAACACCAATGATTGCTCGTGGTGATGAAGATGATTCCGATACTATTGATAAAGTAACCTGGGACGATATTCCCAATGTTTGCTTAGATGGTAATGTAAAGGATAAGCTTGCAGCGTACATTCGCTTTTTGTATGCTTATAAGAACTGTATTCTGATTAATTTAGCTAAATGTGCTGCATCAGAAAACGAAAAGAGAAATGTGACGTGGTACAAAGACTTAGTTGAAAAGGCTGGTAAGATTGACGTATATCATGATCGTGAAATTATGGACGCCTTTAATGCTTTAGGTGATTATGCAGATAGCTTTTTTGATTGGTGGCGCCAGATTGTTTTAGCTAATGACAACCGTAAGATTGAATTGGTTAATAAACAGCTTTGGGAAAATGGCTTGTGGGAAAAAAGTCGTTTAGATATTTATCAAGTTGTTTTGCCTATTAAGGAACGTAAGGAAAAACTCACTTATCAAGCTTTTTGGAAAGCTTTGTGTAACCATACGGGTAAGTTGAAAACTATCAACGCAGGTGGTTCGGAAATTTTAATGTGTGCTGTTTATGAAATTTGTAAAAATTAAAGGAGAACCTGATTATGTCGTCGATACCATTACTTCCAAGACTAAATGAAGAGAAAAAAATTGCTATTACCAAAAGGGGAGAATGGCAGTTTAACTCTCAGAATACATTGCTTAATTTAGTTAATGATTTAAAAGTTACAACAGATTATAAATCTACTATTACTTCTATTCCAGATTTATGGGCACGTCCTGCAATGTATGAGATGGTTTTATTTGATGAAAATCATCATTTACACGAGAAATATCTGGAACAGTGGCGAGGAATTTTGGCAATACTGGCGTTACGTGAAATGAGGAATTTTAAGGATGTAAAATGTTATAGTATTCCTTTGCCAGAAACTACTAAATTAAATGAAGATAACCCGATATTTTTGAAGGTTTTGGCAAATATGTTGCCAGAAGAATATAAACGTCAAGAATATAAGGATGCTACAGCTGAGAACGGATATAAGATTCAGTTAATTGCTTATCAAGATACACCTATGGCAGTAATTTGGCCTACTATTTTACTGTACCCAGCAGTGGGATTAGAATCGATAGTGGATAGAAGTATACCTTGGGTGATTAGAGATAGAGGTGTTGTAGATCCAATTCCTAGCCTTAGTGACCAAGAAAAATGCTTGTTAATAAAATGGCTGGATGGTATTAAGGAGAGCTTACCTGAAAATGGTACTAATACTGATCCTTTAATGAAATTGTTACAGGATTATCAGGATGCTTTACAGAAAAAAGTAAATACAGATATAAAAGTTGATAATTATGCTTTGGGTTCCCCTCTTAATATTACTGGTTTTTGCAAGGCGCTTGATAAGCCGATTCGCTGCAGTATAGATGGGGATAAATTCTTAGCCGTTTCTAATGTAATGTTGCAAAGCAGATTTAATGATAAAGCTAAAAAGCTATTAATTCTAACATCAGATATGTATAAGCAGTGGAATAAAGCTAAAAGTGAAATAATTGTTGCTGGTAATATTAATTTTGAGGCAGCATACAAAGAGGGAAATACGATTTTTGAAAAATCTAAACTAAATGATATTGATTTAACAGAATTTAACGCAGAATTGCGTATGGGAGAAGATTTATTTACAGATAAAATATGTTTGCTTGATACTCCCAATGATATTTTCCCTAATGCTATAAAAAATATCAAAGTTAATTATGGTTCAGTTAAAAATGTTATTTTGCCAATAAAAAAAGAATTACTTGATTATATGAAGCCGGAGGAACTTTTTAAAAACTTTAGAATTTCTGTTGGTGAAGGGAATATCAGGGTCGAATTAGACTTGCAGTTGACTGGCTTTGATACAGTGGCAGGTTCTAAATTAACGATTAGCAAGGTATATAATGCTTTCGGTGATGTTAGTGAGACGAAAAAACAAATATTAGATAGAGATTTAAGGGCACCGCTTATTCAAATATGGCCCAATTTTATACCTCATAATGAAGAAGATTGGCAGGCATACTATACTTTCTATGACGACAAGTCATATATGGCGTTTTCCGTAAAGCCTTTGTGGAATGAGTATGAAGAACGCGAATTAACATTTGATGGCGTTAAAGCTGTTGTAACAAAGGGAAGCACGTTCCCAGATGGGTTCTCCTGTTATTATGATATGGACACAGTTTATGGTATTCAAGAGGTAGAATTAGGCTTAATCTTATTAGATAAACCTAAACCGTTGCCATATAGAACAAATAATAGTTTTTCAGTTGGGATAGATTTTGGTACGACAAATACTGTAGCTTATTATGCTGTAAATGGCAACCCACAAATGATAAAATTACTTAGTCGGTTATATAATGTTACCAACATTATTGATGATGAAGGTAAAATAGTAGTTGAAGATGAAGTTGAACTGCGCAGATACTTCTTTACATCATCTGATCAGCCTAATGGTGATTCGCTTTCTATAAGAACATTATTCAATCCATATGATGGTGCCTTTTCTGGTAATATGGATCAGCCAATTTTTCCAGGTGTAATATATTATTTGGATGGCATGGATAATTTTGATGATGATAGTAATTTACCTAATATTATTCAGGGGCGTTCGATGAAATGGGATTCTGAAGAAGGGTCAACACATGGTATTGAATATGCTAAATGGTTTCTATACCAGCTTGCTTTACAATGCATGGCAGAAGCTGTAATAGCAGGTGCAACACATATTGATTGGTTTTATTCGTATCCTAAAGCTTTCAGTAGTACTCAGAAGAGAACAATGTCTAGTATATGGAATAAAATATTAGGGTTTTGCAATAAAGTTGCTCCAAACATTTCTTCAATCAATGCTAAAGCTACTTCTAAAACAGAGAGTCTCACTATGGCTGAGTTCTTCAGAAACAATATGAGAGGAACTTTTGATAGAGGCATGATTTGTTTAGATATTGGCGGTGGTTCGACAGATATTGCAATTTGGCAAGGCAAAGCTAATGAAGAGCCTAAGGGACAGAGTTCATTATTATTTGCTGGTAATGATATTTTGACGAAGCAGCTTTTTGAAAAAAGGGAAACTTTACTTAAGCTGAAAAATAATAATAATGATTTTAATAAATTTATCCAACAGCTTTATGATATTCCTGAAAACGATTTTAATGATTTTAGTATGCAACTTGAGGCACTTCTGAAATATCATTCTAAAACATTATTTGAAAGTTTAATGAATAGAAGTGAAGATTCTGAAATAAAGCAATTAACACGTAATATAGCTTTTGCATTATCTGGTATATTCTACTATGCTGGTGTATTGACAGGAGATTTGATTTCTAAAGGCTTGTTGAATGGAGATGGACCATTGCCTCATTGCTATGTTGGCGGAAACGGATCTAAATTATTAGATTGGGTTGATTTGGGTGATTATAATTCTAATCCTTCCTTCCAAGAGGTTTATACAACATGCTTAGCAGCAGGTGTTATAAACAAGTTTGAGGATTTAGAAGAAGATCAGGTAGTAAATTGTGAAGTAAGACAAAGTGCAAGACCTAAAGGTGAAGTTGCATATGGTTTGGTATGTGATGATTCAAATGGCGCTAATGAAGGAGTTGAAAAAACAGTAAAGAAAAAATTTAAACGAGATAGATTAGGTGAAGACTCTGAAGAGTTGATTTTAGCTGGTGAAACAATTTATAAAGATGGTTTACAAGTTGAAAATCCTAGCATAAGTAAAGATGATGTAATTTCCGGTATCAAAATTTCTAAGAAATTACCGTGCTTTAAGGAATTTATAAGCTATTTTAATGATGAAATTAGTAGCAGAGGATATAGCGGAAAACTTCAGGTTCAGTTTAGCGATAAAGACTTTGAGGATATTTGTGAACATACCAATGAAATATTAGAGAGACAATCAAGAGCAGAGAAAGAAAAAATGAACTTAGAGCCTCCCTTTATAATTGTGTTAAAGCAAGCCTTAGAAATTCTGGCTAAGTAAAGAGTTAAATAGTATTAAACGGGTTCAAGGTAGCTGAAGTTAATTGAACCCGTTTTAATATAAGAAGGAGCGTTTAAGATGGAATATGAAAGATATAAGAATAAGTTATTGGATATAAAAAACTCTTTAGAAGAATTGAAACAGTTATTGGAAAATAGAAATTTTAGATACATAGCTACTATTAATGAAATCTATGATATGGGTGATAATGAAAAATATGAAATAATTAGATTCGCTGAAAATAAAACATCAAGAAGAGTAAATGAGATTCGTAATCAAATTTGTGATTTAGATGATTTTATGGAAAAAGCTATTTACAAAAATATTTTTGTTGATTCGTCTCAAAACGCTCAAAAAGTTTGTCCTGGCTACAATGAAGAAGTTGTAAAGGTAGAAGATAAGCATACAAATAAATTTAAGAGTGAAAAAGAAATAAAAACAAGTAGCTTGGATAGTAATATAATATGTAATTCAGAGAATAGTGATATTTATCAAGGATTTAATGACGATCAAAAAAGAGAGATTGAAAAGTTTATTGATGCGTATGTTCATAATAAATTAGCAACTTATTATGGAGAAGAATATAAATTATCAGTTGTTGATGAGTGCGCGAAGGAATTATCGAAACGCAATATTGATGATTGGGACAATATTGAAAATAAAGATAGAATTGCATTGCATGATACTCAAAATACTAATCAAGCATATTACGCTTATAAAATAAAAGGTTGTAGAAATGAGCTTTATTTTGCGATTCCTGCTTCTGGTCAAAAATTTACAGCTCCATTAGTTGTGAGAAATGCTTTTTTAACATATTTTGAGTTACCTAGAAAAGATATTGGTAGTTTAGGGAGAATACCTAGACTAATAAGACCTGCTGTTTTAATAAAAGAAAATAATGAATATCGCTTATATGGAAAACATAAGGGACTGCTTAAGTTTTAAGGAGGATAAGTAAATGGATTTTAATTGGCATATATTTTGGCCACAGGAATGGATACTGCGTGTAGTAATAATGGCACTGATTTGTGTTGCTGCTTTTGTAGTATATAAGTGTGTAAAATTACGTATGCGAGTTAACGAGAACCTGCAAAAAGTAGACGAGCTTGGCAATAGGGCTGCTGTAGAGTATTTGGAAAACACATTGAAACTTAATAGTGTAGACTATGAAGGAACCTTTAAAATGTTTGAAGATAATAATGGCAGAACTGATAATAATATGCCTATTTTTGAACATTTAAAAGCTATTTATGATGCTGGACGCAAAAGTAGTCGTCTTGATGCAGATTTATTGGTTAAGAATACTATAGATAAAATTTGTACCGATGTAGATATGATTAAAAGCTGTATTTCCATCTTTTTGGTTATTGGCATTTTAGGTACCTTGATTGGCTTAGGTTTAAGTATAGGTTCCTTTAATGGTGACAGTTTTATAATTAATGCTCAAGCGAATAATACGGCTAAAGAATTATCCAAGTTGTTTAGCAATTTGCGCGGCGCGTTTGCACCTAGTATGTGGGGCGTATTTTTTACTATTTTATTTGTAATCTGCTATACCTTCTTTATTCAAGAAGGTTGTATCAATAAATTGACTGATAAGCTGACGACTAATACTATCAAGGTTTGGCTGCCAGCCTTGTATCCTACAGACTTTCAAAAGGGCGAAAACACTATGCATCGCCTGAAGGATACCATAAATAATGCGGATGCAATTAACGATAGCGCTAAAGATCTTTTAAATAATCTTTCTACAACTAATGGTACGGTTAAGGCTTTAAATGATATGTCAGTTGCTCTTAATCAATCTATAGAGCGCTTTGATGATGGCAGCAATAAAATTAAAGAATTGCAAGAAACTATTGCCGCATTGTCGCAGCAGTTAACTGAAAATGACAAGCATTATCAAGAGTGGATGACAAATACCCTTACGCAAACTACTCAATTTCAAGCTAGCAATAAACGGCTTTTGCAGGAGCAGGCAGAAGAGGTTAAGCAAAGCTTTGAATATCAGAACAATCAATTGCATGAGGTTGTGCAAACATTAAAGCTTTATGATCAGCATGCTTTAGATAATCAAGTTGAGCTAAATAATAAGCTGATTGTAGCAACAGATGGAATGCAAAATGTTGTGGATAACCTGACAGAACGCGATGAGAGAATTATTACGACTGTAGGTAAACCTTTAAATGAACAGTTGCAGGATATGTCAGACCAATTAGCGAAAAATTTAAAGCAAATTAATGATCAGCTGAAAAATATTAACAATCCGCTAAATACGGCTGCTGTAGAGATTCAAAAAATGTTTAACAACATTGTTAAGACACAGGAGCAAATGTTTGCTGCTAAAGGTGGCTTAAGCAAGGAAGATGCTCAGAAGTTATTTGCGTCTAGCAGAGGCGGTTATGCAAATACAGACAAAATGGAAGAAACGTTAGATGAAATATTGCATTGCTTAAAGTCCAATGCTGGTATTCAAACGGATAATGCTCAACCTAAGTCTAAAAAGGATGACATGCTGGAAACTGTAAAATCTGTAATGCCGATAGCTGTAGCTGTTCTGCTTACTATTAGTATTGCAGTTCAGTGTGTTATGGTTAGCCGTATTGGTGAATTAGAGCAGGCACAGACCAGAGTTAACCAGGTATTGCTGAAAGGTGATAATGCAGGTCAGTAAGGGGGAAACATAGTGCTTAAGGATAAGTTTGGCTTTAATTTTTGGCCTTCATTTACTGATTTAATGTTATCATTAGTACTTGTTGTCTTGATCATCTTGTTTGTAGTATCTAAGATGATTGCTGCTGGTACAGAAAATCTGGATAAAGCAAGAGAAAGCCAGAAAAAAATTCAAAACCAAATAGAAAGTCAAATTGGAAAGAATTATTCAATTTTGGTTATTTCCGATAAAAGTAATGAGGAAACATCTGAAAAGATGCTTGATAACAAGGCTGATATTACAATTGTTAATAAGCTTGATAGGCAGACAATTACTTTTAGTGATAAGATTTTGTTCGATTCTGGTAAAAGTGAATTGAAGCCTGCTGGTTATGATGTATTGAAGGTTGTCGGGCCTGTTGTTATGAACAATCTTGCTAATATTAGTGAAATACAGATTCAAGGTCATGCTGATATTGAAGATACAGACGACTATAACCTTACTTTAGCTGCTAACAGAGCTATTGCAGTATACAAATTCTTGCAGACAGAGGTATCTGTAGATCCGGCGAAATATTTGATGTCCATTACATCTTTTGGTAAGTATAAACCTGTTGGACGCGAGGCGGGACAGGAGTATGACAGAGCAAAACTGGAAAAAGCAAATATTGATGCAGCTGCTAAAGCTAAAAACAGACGTATTGAAATAGTATTGTTCTATAAGAATGATATGAAGTAAAACTGTAAATAATATTTGTGATGCAGATTAAGTGAGCTGTTTAATTTTATGTAAAATAGAAAGGATGATTTTTGTGATTACCAGTGGTACTTTGATTTGGCTGGCGTTGGCAGTTGCTATTGGCTATTTTGCCCAAGAGCGCGGTCGCAGTGGTATAGGATGGGGTATTGCAGCGGCTTTCTTCAGTCCGCTATTATGTTTTATAATTTTGCTTATTTTAAAAAATAATCGCCGCTAAATTTTGGAGGGCTTACCATGGAATTTCTCATTTTTCTTGGATTTTGTGTAGCAGTAGGAATGTTTGCCCAGAGAAAAGGACGTAGTGGTTTGGCATGGGGTCTTGCATCGGTATTTATTAGTCCGTTGCTTGCTGGTATAATTTTGGCTTTAGTTAAGGATTTGTCCCAAGATGAGGCTGTTAACAAGGTTGGTATGGAACAGCAGGATATAAAGGAGCGGATGGCTGTTAATGAAGTCCAGATGAATCAGCGCTTTCAGCATGTAGAAAAAGAAATTTCTAGCATAAAACAAGAGGTTGGAATGTTGGATTCCGGTTCTCAAGCTAAAACTCAGATGCTTGAGGAGGGGATAAAAAAGTGTCCGCATTGTGGTGAAAGCATTAAGTCCAGCGCTGTGAAGTGCAGATATTGTGGTTCGGTTTTAGAAGCTGTGCCGATGCGAGAGTGCCCGTTCTGCAAGGAATTAATTCGTGCTGATGCAACAAAATGCAGGTTTTGTCGTAGTGATTTGACCAATGCAGTAGTTGCTGAAGTATTACCTGCGGAAAATACTGCTTATCATGCTCAGGCGGAAGAGCTGTTATGTCCTAGTTGTCATGCGCCTGTTGTACCAGGTGCAAAATTTTGTGCAAGCTGTGGTGCACCGCTGAAGAGCGAGGAATAGAAAATGAGCAATAAATATTTACAAGGATTGCGTGATTATGTTGGAGGTCAACGATTAACGCTTTCAGGTGAGATTATAATATGTAGCAAGCAGAATACTCAGCTTTTACAAATTACTGCAGATGAATCAAAGACTGTAGATAAAATACTTAATGCTCTTCAACAACAGTTTCCTTTTTTGAAGCTAGAGAAGAAAACAAATGTTGTTGAGATAACCGTAAAGCTTTTTGCTTATAAAAAATTTATGGCAGATGAACAGTTTTTGGAGCATTTACGCGGAGCGCTGGCAGCAGCAGTAAAGAGTATTAACGAGTCAGAGACTTTAACGGCACGTGTAACAGCAAATGGCTTATTGCTTAATAGCAATTTGCAGCAGAAATTTGTTTTTATGAGCAAGGCCTCAATGGTAGAATACAAGGTGACAGAGACAATATCTGTTACCGGTCTCAGTGAGGTGACTATGCATAGGCTGCAGGTTTATAGTATAGCTATAGTATTTACAGCTTTGATTATTTATAATCTTTACGTGCTGTATGCCTATATTCCAGATCATAATCCCAATAGGCTTTTGACAAAAATAGTCAATATATAATGTTCGAGTATACTTCACTTCACC
>ULMM01005356.1_pt1 | contig 10412 bp, 10 predicted proteins | sample 1951661 | NCBI WGS metagenome assembly ULMM01 (sample SAMEA4835551, study PRJEB28245) | human gut metagenome | biome: gut microbiome; material: fecal sample | place: Denmark | collected 2008 | reverse complement strand
AAAAGAGAATAATATATGAAAAAAAAAGATAAAATAATATAAATAAAGAAAAATATAAAAATTTTCAAAAAAGTAAATTTGTATAAATAAAAAAGTTGTGCTAAAATAAAAATAGCTTAAGAGGAAGAACATATTCCAAAAAGCCAATAATTAAATAGTCATTAAATTACCCTGCATAGTGCGTGTAGACAGAATTTTTAGAACCAACAAGTATAGAAGAGGGGCCAATCTCAAAAATATGGCGTGCATGCTCACCAATAGAATTGTGAGAAGCCCATGAGTATTTTGGTAGGCACCCACCTGTTTTTAGGAACAGGTCCTTAAAAATTCAAGACATCTTACGGCTAAGGCGGGGATTTTTTTGCGTTTTATTCTAAAAGGTATTACTTGATTTTTATGTAAAATTTTAGTAAAATAGATATGTGTAAAAAAATATAAAGGAAGAAGTTAAAAAATGAACGTAAAACGAGCAATACAAGAAGGAAGCAAAATATTAAAAGAAAATAATATAGAAGAACCAAATATAAAAATAAAGTTACTAATGCAAAACATATTAAAAAAAACAAGGCAATATATAATAGCAAACGATACACAAGAACTAAGTAAAGAGCAAGAAATTAAATACTTAGAAGGAATACAAAAATTAAAAAATAATATGCCAATTGAATATATAACAAACCAGAAAGAATTTATGAAAAAACTTTTCTATGTTGACAAAAATGTATTAATTCCAAGGCAAGACACAGAAATATTAGTAGAAGAAGTAATAAAAATAGCAGAAACCAAAACAACATCAAATCAAACAATAATAAATAACAATTTGCAAATATTAGATATGTGTACAGGAAGTGGAGCAATAGCGGTATCATTAGCGTCTTATATAGATAAAAGTGAAATTGATGCAGTAGATATAAGCCAAAAGGCATTAGAGATAACAGAAAAAAATGCAAAGGAAAATAAAGTAGAAAAAAAGATAAAAGAAATAGAATCAAATTTATATAAAAATATTGGAGAAAAAAAATATGATATAATTGTATCAAACCCACCATATATAAAACATGAAGTAATAAAAAAATTAGATAAGCAAGTACAAAAAGAACCTTTAATAGCACTAGATGGAGGAGATGACGGCCTAGAGTTTTATAGAAAAATAATAAAACAAAGTCCAAAATATTTAAAAAAAGATGGATACTTATGTTTGGAAATAGGATATGACCAAAAAGATGAGGTAATAAACTTGTTAAATACAGAAAATAAGTATAAAAATATATATTCAAAAAAAGATTTATATGGAAACGATAGAATAGTAATAGCACAATTAGGATAACACAAATAATATAAAAATTAAAAGAAAGGAGTGTATGGTTATTTAAGTTATTAAATATATCATACAATGAAAAAATGTCTTTTTCATCTGAATTAAAAGAAGAGCTAAGCAAATTAAATAATTTAGCTAATAAAGAACAAGTAAAATACGAATTTATAGGGTATTTATTAACTAATCATGTAACAGTACAAAAAGGAAAGATAATAAGATATGCAACAGAAAGCGAATATAACATAAATAGATTCTCAAAATTGTTATCAAACTTAAATATAAACTATCAAATAGATATAGAAGGAAATACATTCGTTATAAAGTTTAAGTTAAAAGAGATAGCATTTTTAGTAAGTAATGAAGAAGAAACAAAAAATATATCATATACAAAACTAGAAAATTTAGAATTAAAAGATGAAAACAAAAAGGCGATAATAAGAGGAACATTTATGGGATCTGGCTCCATAAATAATCCAGAAAACAATTATCATTTGGAAATTGCATTTTCAACAAAGGAAAATACAAATTACATAAAAGAGATTTTAATTAAAAATTTAAAAATTAATGTAAAAGAACTCGAAACTCAAAATAAAACATCACTATATATTAAAGATGGAGAAACAATATCAAATTTTTTAGCATTAATAGGAGCTAACAAAGCAATGTTAAAATTTGAAGACATAAGAGTTCAAAGAGAGATGAGAGGAAAAGTAAATAGAATAGTTAATTGCGAAACCGCAAATCTAAACAAAACTCTAAATGCATCAGTGGAACAAATAGATGCAATAAAAAAATTGCAAAAAACAAATAAATTTAACAAATTAGACGAAAGCTTAAAAGAAATAGCAATGTTACGTTTAGAATATCCAAACATATCATTATCAGAATTAGGAAAAAAGCTAAATAAACCAATAGGAAAATCAGGAGTAAACTATAGACTAAAAAAAATTATAGAAATAGCAAAGATGGAGGAATAAAAAACAAAAATGAAAAAAGAATTAGGTATATATATACACATACCATTTTGCATCAAAAAATGCGCCTATTGTGATTTTATATCATTTCCAAATAAATTAGATATTCAGCAAGAATATGTAAATAAGATTTTATCAGAAATTGAAAAATCAAAAAACATATTAGAAAATTATGATGTTTCAACAATATATATTGGTGGAGGAACACCATCTGCAATAAATAGTGAGCTTATAAAAAAAATAATGAAAAAAATTAATGAATATATAGAAATAAGCAAATTACAAGAAATAACAATAGAAGTCAACCCTGGGACTGTAACATACGAAAAATTACAAGATTATAAAGAAGCGGGAATAAATAGGTTAAGTATAGGATTACAATCAACAGATGACAGACTTCTAAATTTAATAGGAAGAATACACACATATAAAGAATTTTTAAAAACATATGAAATAGCAAGAAAAGTAGGATTTACAAACATTAATGTAGACTTGATGATAGGGCTACCAAATCAAACAATTAAAGACATAAAAAATAGTATAGAAAAAATAACAAACTTAGATCCAAAACCAGAACATATTTCTGTATATTCTTTGATAATAGAACCCAATACACCAATAGAAGAAATGCTAAATGATAAAAAAATAAAATTTCCAACAGACGAAGAAGAAAGAAATCAATATTGGTACGTAAAAAATAAATTAGAAGAAAAAGGATATAATCATTACGAAATTTCAAATTTTTCAATTCCAGGAAAAGAAGCAATACATAATACAAATTGTTGGAAGCAGAAAGAGTATATAGGTTATGGAGTAGCAGCACATTCATTTATAAATAAAAAAAGATTTTCAAACACAGAAAATTTACAAGAATATTTACAAAAAACATCTGATGAAATAAAAACAATAAATGAAATACAAAATAAATTAGAACAGGAAAAAGAATATATGCTATTAGGTCTAAGAAAAATAGATGGAATAAATATAAATGAATTTAAAGAAAAATTCACAGAAAATCCAATATATTTATTTAGAAAAGAAATTCAGAAATTAGTAACGGAAGGGCTTTTAGAAGTAGATTTAAATCAAATAAAATTAACTTTTAAAGGATTAGATTTAGCAAATATAGTATGGGAAGAGTTTGTATAGCATTTAAATAAGGAGGAAATTATTAAATGGAATATAAAAAAAGAAACACACTGGAATGGAGAAAACTAGATAATTCAGCAAAAATATTTCCTATATCAACAGGAAAAAAATATAGTAATGTATTTAGATTATCAGCAGTTTTAAAAGAAAAAATAAATCCTGAGATTTTAGAAAAAGCTGTAAAAATAGCTTTAGAAAAATATAAATCATTTAAAGTAAGATTAAAAGATGGATTTTTTTGGAATTATTTAGAGCATAATACAAAAGAACCAATAATCGAACAAGAAAATGAATATCCTTGCAAATATATAGATCCAAAAACAAATAATGGATATTTATTTAAAGTAACATATTACGACAAAAAAATAAATATAGACATTTTTCATACTTTAACAGATGGAAATAATGGAAGTGTATTTTTCAGAGAAATAGTATATAGCTATTTAGAGATGGCACATCCAGAAGATTTTAAAGAAGAACAAAGAAGATACAGAAAAGCAGAATATACTATTGAAGACAGTTATATAAAAAATTATGACAAAAAAGTAAAAGACAAGCACTCCTTAAAAAAGGCATATTGTTTAAAAGGAAGAAAAATAAGCTTAGGAGCTATATCTGCTATACACGAAATAATTGATTTAGATATATTAAAAAAAGAAACAAAAAAACAAGAGTGCACAGTAACTCAATATTTAACAGCAGTTTTAGTTTATTGCATTTATAAAGCAAACTTTCAAAAAAACAATAAAAAAAATGCAATATTAAAAAAGCCAATAAAAATATGTGTACCAGTTAATTTAAAAAGATATTTTTCATCAAAAACAATAAATAACTTTTTTTCATATATAACTGTAGAAGCAAATACAAAAGAATTAATTAAAAATAAAGAATTAGATTTTGATAAAATTTTAACTATTGTAAAAGAAGAATTCAAAGAAAAATTAACAGAAAAAGAAATCCAAAAAACCATGTCATCAAATGTAAAATTAGGAATAAATCCATTTATAAAAACAATCCCACTAATATTAAAAAAGCCAATAGTTAGAATAAGTTACAAAGAAATTAGAAAATACACAACAATGACTTTTTCAAATATAGGAAGAATAGGTATTATAGGAAAATACCAAAAATATATAGAACATTTTTTAATGCTAATGTCACCAGATCCAGTCGAAAAAATAAAATGTTCAGCATGTTCATTTGAAAATGAAATAGTATTTACATTTACATCAATTTTAAATAATTGTAATATAGAAAAAGAATTTTACGAATTCCTAACAAAAAAAGGAATTAAATCAAGTATAGAAAGTAATGGTGTTTTAGATGTTGTATCCACAAAAATTAAATAGTAAAAAATCAGATGTAATGACAATAATAGCAATATTAATTTCAATTGCTGTAGGAGGAATCCTAATATTAATAAACCATTTTGCTACACCCAATATACACTGGGCAGGACTTTCAAATGCAGGAATAATATATATATGGATAACAGTATTATATGCAATAAACCATAATACTAATATTGCAGGTTATGTTTTATTAGAAACAACTACAATTTCGCTATTAACATCATATATAGATTATAAAACAGGATGTAGAGGATGGTCTATGAGTTTAGCAATTCCAATTATATTAATAGTAGCAAATATAACAATGTTTGTATTAACAATAGTAAGCCACAAAAAATACATAAGATATGCAATTTATCAATTAATAATTTGCATATTAAGTTTATTACCACTATATTTTGCATTAAACAATTTTATTCAACATAAAGTCATGAGTTTTGTGTTAACAGGGATATCAGCTGTTAATTTCATAGTCACAATTTGTCTATGTGCAAGAGATGTAAAAGATGACATTATTAGAAAATTTCATTTAGGTTAGTGTTTTTTGGGATGCTTTTTGGGACAGACTCAAAAAACACCAATGCACATAAAAAGAAAGGATATATAAAATGAAAAATATAAAAGATTATAATTTAGAAGAACTAAAAGAAGAACTACAGAGTATTAATGAAAAGCCATTTAGGGCAGAACAAATATTTAAGTGGTTATATCAAGAAAAGGTTAAAAGCTTTGATGAAATGACAAATTTATCTTTAGAATTAAGAGAAAAATTAAAACAAAATTATACAATTTGTAACTATAATATATTAAAAAAACAAGAGTCAAAAGATGGAACAATAAAATATTTATTTGATGTTTTAGATGGTAATGCAATAGAAACAGTATTAATGAGTTACCATCATGGTTACAGCATATGTGTATCATCACAAATAGGTTGCAAAATGGGCTGTAAGTTTTGTGCTTCAACAGGAATAAATTTTATAAGGAGTTTAACAAGTGGGGAAATTGTTGAGCAAATAATTGCAGCTGAGCAAGACCAAAACATAAGAATTTCAAATGTTGTTTTTATGGGGATTGGTGAACCATTAGATAATTATGATAATGTAGTAAATGCAATACATATAATTAATAATCCTAAAGGGCTAAATATAGGTGCACGTCATATTAGTGTATCTACAAGTGGTTTAGTACCTAAAATTTACCAACTAGCAGAAGAAAACATTCAATGTACATTATCTATTTCTTTACATGCAACAAATAATGAAAAAAGAAGTACAATGATGCCTGTAAACAATGCCTACCCAATAGAAGAGTTAATTAAAGCATGCAAAGATTATATTGCAAAAACTAATCGCCGTATTTCTTTTGAATATGCATTAGCGAAAGATAACAATGATAATTTAGATGATGCAAAACAATTAGTTAAATTATTAAAAGGCATGTTATGTCACGTTAATTTGATTCCTATTAATAAGATTGAAAATGGTCAATACAGTAAATCTACTAATGAAAATATTATGAAGTTTAGAGATTATTTAAATGACCATGGCATAGTTGCTACAATTAGAAGAGAACTTGGCTCAGATATAGATGCAGCTTGTGGACAACTTAGAAGAAAAAATCTAAAACAACAATAAGGAAAATTGAAAATTTTTGCAATTTGCTGCAAAAATTTTCAATAATCATTATAATAAATTTAAAGAATTATACAAATTAATCCACCAGAGCCCTCATTTACAATACGTTCCAAAGTCTCTTGAAGTTTAAGTTGAGCATCTTCAGGCATTTTAGAAAGTTTAGTTTGTAGACCTTCATTAACAAGCTCATGAAGACTTTTACCAAAAATATTAGATTCCCAGATTTTTTTAGGATCACTTTCGAATTCAGAAAGCAAATAATTAACAAGTTCTTCAGACTGCTTTTCAGAACCAACAATAGGAGAAACCTCAGTAGTTACATTGGTTTTTATCATATGAATAGAAGGAGCATTAGCACGCAATTTAACTCCAAAACGAGAGCCCTGTTTAACCATTTCAGGTTCTTCCAATTCAAGTTCATCAATAGAAGGAGTAACTATTCCATAACCTTTTCTATCAACTTCATCTAAGGCATAAGCAATTTTATCGTAACGTTTTTTAGTTGAAGAAAGTTCTCTAATAATACTAAACAAATCACCCTCATTTTGAACTTCAACACCACTAATTTCAGAAAGTACAGAGTAAAACAAATTATCTTTTAAATCAATTTTAATATTAACAAAACCAGATCCTAATTGTATATCTTGAACACTTGCATTTTCAATAATATTAGTTTTGGTAATATTTCTAGTACAGCCAGAAACATCTCTCAAAACATTTACATTTGAAAAGGCATCTTTTATCTGAGAAATTAATTCAGACTTTAAAGAATGATTAAAGTCTAATCCATCAATCCATTTTGGAAACTTAATAGCAATTCTTTCAACAGGAAATTCATATAAAACATTAGAAAAAATAGAATTAATATCATCTATACGAAGATTAGAACAATTCATTGGAATAACACTACATTGATATTTATCAGAAAGGTTTTCTGCCAATTCTCTTGTTTTAGAATCACTTGGATCATATGAGTTCAAAACAATTACAAAAGGCTTATGTAGAGATTTTAATTCACTAACAACTCGTTCTTCAGCTTTTATATAATCTTCTCTAGGAATATCGGTAATTGTACCATCAGTAGTAACCAAGATTCCAATAGTAGAATGTTCTTCGATAACTTTTTTTGTACCAATTTCTGCAGCCTTTTCAAAAGGAATCTCTTCTGTAGACCAAGGAGTTTTAACCATTCTAGGCATATCATCTTCAAGGTATCCGAATAGCGTTATCAACTAAATATCCAACACAATCAACTAATCTAGTTTTAAACTTTAAATTATTATCTAAAGTAATTTCAATAGCCTCATTAGGAACAAATTTTGGCTCTGTAGTCATAATTGTTTTCCCACCTGCACTTTGAGGCAATTCATCTTTTGCACGTTCTTTTTTGTATTCATTATCAATGTTAGGAATAACTAATAAATCCATAAAATTCTTTATAAAAGTAGATTTACCAGTTCTTACAGGACCAACCACCCCAACATATATATCCCCATCGGTCCTTTTAGCGATGTCTTGATACAATCTTGTATTTTCCATCTATATACCTCCTTCAATCTTAAGAAAAATGTTTGTACAAATTTGCTTTACTTAATTTATATTGAAAGAATTAATCATATATGACTTATTCCCAAAAAAATTTGCAAAAAATTAATAAGTGTGATAGAATAAAAAACACAAAATTAGATAATTGGAATAAAATATACCAGATAAGATATTACTGGAAGGAATGAAGAAATATGGATAAATCACAAGAAGTAATAGCAATATTAAAACAATATGGTCAAGAGCATATTATAAAATTTATGGAAAACTTAAATCCAGAAGAAAAAGAAAAATTAGAAAACCAAATTTTAAAAATAGATTTTCATCAATTATCAGAATTGTATGAAAATGCACAAAAACCAATAGAAATTAAAGAAAACAAAATTGATGTAATAAATTATATAGATAAGCAAAAAATGAGTAATAGTCAAAAACAAGAATTGTCTGATATTGGAGGAAATATTGTAGCAACAGGAAAATATGCAGTAGTAACAATGGCAGGAGGTCAAGGAAGTAGACTAGAGCATCCAGGACCAAAAGGAACATTTAAATTAGATGTATATGGAAAAGGAAAATATCTTTTTGAAATATTAGTAGACAATTTAAAAGAAGCCAATAAAAAATATCAAACGACAATACCATGGTATATAATGACAAGCAAAGAAAACCATGACGAAACATATCAATTTTTAGAAAAAAATAATTATTTTGGATACAACAAAAACTATGTAACATTATTCAAACAAGGTGAATTACCATTAATGAGCTTAGATGGCAAATTATTAATAGGAAAAAACAAATTAATAAAATTAGCATCAGACGGAAATGGTGGAACATTTGCCTCTTTAAGAATATCAGGAGCTTTAGCAGATATGAAAGAAAGAGGAATAAAATGGGTATTTATAGGAAGTGTAGATAATGTATTACTAAAAATGGTAGACACAGTACTATTAGGATTTGCAATAAAAAAAGGAGTTCAAATAGCATCAAAATCTATTGCAAAAGCAAACCCACATGAGAGAGTAGGGGTATTCTGCCAAATGAATGGACACCCTAAAGTTATAGAATATTCAGAATTACCTGAAAAAATGGCTGAAGAGATAGATGAAAGTGGAGAATTAAAATATGGGGAATCACATGTAATGTGTAATTTATTTACAATAGAAGCAATAGAAGAAATAAGTAAACAGCCATTAATATATCATAGTGCAATAAAGAAAAATTCATATTTAGACGAAAAAGGAAAAGAAGTTATACCAACAGAAAAAAACTGCTATAAATTTGAAGCATTTATATTTGATGCATTTACATTTTTTGATGATATAGCAATTTTAAGAGGAAAAAGAGAAGAAGATTTTGCACCTGTAAAAAACAAAGAAGGTGTAGATAGTCCAAAAACTGCAAAAGAATTATATGAAAAATTCTGGAATAATAGACCAAAAAACGTATAAATATATAATAATAGAAAGGTCGAAAAAATATGGAAGAATGTAAAATTAAAAACTTATACACATTAGAAAATACAATAGCAAAACCACTATTAGAAAAATATACATATCCATGGGAAGTATTACCAAATATAAGTGATTTTATTATAGAACTAGGAAAAAAATTACCAAAAGAATATGATTTAATAGATGAAAATATATGGATTTCAAAAAAAGCAAAAATTACAAAATCAGCATATATAAAAGGACCAGCAATTATCTGTGAAGATGCAGAAATTAGACATTGTGCTTTTATTAGAGGAAATGCTATAGTGGGAAAAAACACAGTTGTAGGAAATTCTACAGAATTGAAAAATTGCATATTATTTGATAATGTCCAAGTTCCACATTATAATTATGTAGGTGATTCGATATTAGGATACAAAGCACATATGGGAGCGGGTTCAATAATGTCAAATGTCAAATCTGATAAAAAATTAGTTATAATAAAAAATAAAATTACAGGAGAACAAATAGAAACAAAAAGAAAAAAAGTAGGAGCAATGATAGGTGACTATGTTGAAATAGGATGTGGAAGTGTATTAAACCCAGGAACAATAATAGGCAAAAATACAAATATATATCCACTTTCTTCTGTAAGAGGAGTTATACCACAAAACAGTATTTATAAAAACGAAAAAAATATAATAACAAGGGCGGATATTAACAACATAAAAAGTTAACTTCCTAGCATAAAAAAAAGACTAAAATTGCATTTTGCAAAATTAGTCTTTTTTTTGTTACATATTTTGGTCACCAGGTATAAAATAATCAACAACTCCATAAATTAAAGCACCTATTATAGCGGCAATCCATGAAATAGAATAACCAGCAACGAAAAATTGTGTAACATACAAAGTAATAGCAGCTAATGCAAAGCCTACAAAACCTTTACCAAAAGGACTAACATGTAATCCAGTAAATTTTGTAACTAAATAGTCTATAACAGT
>ULMM01017716.1_pt1 | contig 10419 bp, 7 predicted proteins | sample 1951661 | NCBI WGS metagenome assembly ULMM01 (sample SAMEA4835551, study PRJEB28245) | human gut metagenome | biome: gut microbiome; material: fecal sample | place: Denmark | collected 2008 | reverse complement strand
TCCGCCCCACCCATTCCATTTGATTCTCGGCCTCCAGCCGCTCAGTGACACCCTCAGTGTCCTTCATCTGCGCGACCAGCCGATCGAACATCTCCTGTGCCGTGTCACCGATTTCCTTGAGATGGTCGTCCAGCTTGCCGGTCAGCAGCATCCCCGTGTAGATGCCGTCTCTGTACTCGCGCAGATACCGCCTGCGCGCCGCTGCAAACCTGTTTTCCATACCGCGCCTCCATTCACATTTACGGTGGGTGGTTCTTTCTTCATCCGTATCCTATCGCAGAACGCCAGAAAGCGCCAATGTGTAAAAATCAGATTTGCAGATTTGACATCATAGAAACTCCCTCAGAAACGCAGGTTAATATTTGCCAAATTGAAGGGTTTGTATGTCCTTATGACGTTATACCTTGATTGAGTTTTCGAACGAAAACATTTGTTGAACTATGTGGACTTTTTGTGCAGGCTGTGATATAATTATCAAAATTCAGATTTATATGTTGAAAAGCGGCACTCCCAATACTATTGGCACAAGCAATAAAGTAAATGAGGTTTGCTATATGACTGTGAGTTATAAAAAATTATGGAAGCTCTTAATAGACCGAGATCTAAAGAAGAAGGATCTTGAGGAAATGGCTGGCGTTAGTCATTATGTAATGAACAAGTTGACACATGGGGATAACGTCACCACTGATGTCCTATGCAAAGTGTGCAAGGCTCTTAATTGCACCGTTGACGACATTATGGAAATGATTGACGAGTAGCTGTCGCTTTGGGTTTTTCAGTATAGGTACATCGACAGTCTTGCCACTTTTAAATCGTCTACTATGAATAACTTGCTTAAAAAGCTGTAGGAAAGTTGAGGAAGCGTAATGGATATCAACGCTTTGAATGCTAATCTAAACAGGGATAAATGGGGTGTCAGGAATTTTCGTGCTCTTAAATCTCTACTTGTAAAAGAGGTTCAAGAGTCACTTTCTGAGTTTATGCCCCTTACAAGCAGCTCTTATTATAACAATCCTATTCAAGTCCTTGACTTTTTTAGTGGAGCAGGTGGAACATCTCTTGGATTTGCAGCGCTTAATACCGTTATTCCGACATTTAAGATGCTCGGCGGCTGCGATATCAACCAGATATCCGCACAGACATATAGCCGAAACTTCGACACTCCTGTGATCCACGAAGACATCGTTCGACTGGCAAATGAAGAAGGTGCACTCGAAACTCTCCTCGAGAGCATAGGTTTTGACACTAATAAGCCCACCATCTTGATTGGTTGCGCACCATGCCAGGGTTTTTCATCTCATCGAAAGAGGCATTGGGACGAAGAAGACGACGTTCGAAATAGCCTCGTCATGGCTTTCGCAACAATTGTTGGGAAAATTATGCCAGATGTCATTGTTATGGAAAATGTGCCCGAGTTTTTATCTCAAAAGTACTGGCGCTATTTTTCTGCGGCAAAGAAAAGCTATCAGCAACTGGGCTATACAGTAAAAGAGCACATTTATAACGCTGCGGCGTTTGGTGTTCCGCAAGATCGCTTCAGAACAATAGTAATCGGCATGAAGAAGGAGTTCCTTTTGCCAGAAGGCTACCTAACGCCGAATGAATATCGAACTGTCCGTGATGCAATCTCGAAATTGCCTCCGGTTGCCGCTGGCGTTGCTGATCCTAACGATCCAATGCATAAAAGCGCGGCTCACAAGCAAAGCACTATTGACGTCATTAGACAGGTTCCCCACGACGGCGGTAGCAGGCCGGAAGGTGTCGGACCTGAATGTCTAGATAGGGTAAGGGGCTTTTACGACGTATATGGGCGCTTGTATTGGGATAAGCCGTCTATCACTATCACTCATTATGCTAGAAACCCAGCCAGCGGTCGATACACGCATCCAGAACAAGATCGTGGACTAACAGCAAGAGAAGCAGCGCTTCTTCAAAGCTTTCCGAATGGTTTTGAATTCACCGGCAAGTCCGACGATATTTATCGGCAGATTGGAGAAGCTGTACCGCCGTTGCTCTCTTCGGCAATTGCTGCAAATATTCTGATTGAGCTTCTGTCCACAGAGCCCACAGCCGACGAGCTATCCGCTAGCCCGCAATCTATTGACGAACCGGTGAGCAGTTCTTTTTCCAGCGTCATAGCGGGAATTAAGATGAAAGATCAAGCTGCCAAGGCAACGAAATATACCTGTATCGATAGCTTTTGCGGTGCGGGAGGTCTTGGGCTTGGGCTCAAACGTGCAGGTTTTAATATTCTTCTTAGCTTTGATATTGATCAGATCTGTATTGATACAATCAAGGCGAACAAGAAATACTTTAATCATCCGGCAGAGGCCGCCGATATCGCAGATATGTTGAATGGAGAGCTATTGAAAAAGTGCAATCTTCAACGTGGTGAATTATTTCTTTTAGCCGGAGGACCACCGTGCCAAGGCTTCTCAGTCCAACGGCGCGGAAGCGATACGGATGAGCGTAATGAACTTGTACTAAAATATGGCAAGCTCATTGACGAACTCTATCCAATGTACTTTGTCATGGAGAACGTTACAGGTATTGCTGGAAAGCGTGGCAAAACTATCTTACAGCAACTAATTGAAGATGTCGAACAGATAGGATATAAGGTGCACGTTGATTTACTTGATGCCCAAGATTATGGAGTTCCACAGCGGAGAAAACGCTACATTATCGTTGGTGAGCGAAATGACCTGGGCGAGCACTATAAATATCCAGAGCCCGTAGCTGCTCGACACACGGTGCGCGATACGATTGGAAATCTTCCGGCTCCTCCTTCAGACGGAACCGATCATCCGGAAATATCACTCCACAGAAGAGACCGGCTATCCGAACTGAATCTCAAGAGAATGCAGGCTATCAAAGAGGGACAAGGAAGAGACGATCTTCCCGAAGAATTACTAGCTGACTGTCATAAAGTCGACAGCTCAGTAATTGGATTCCGTAGTGTTTACGGACGCATGGCTTGGGACGATGTAGCGCCAACAATCACTGCGCGGTTCGATAGTTTCACCCGTGGGAAATTTGGCCACCCGGTCCAGGATCGTAGTATCTCGCTTCGCGAAGGCGCACTACTCCAAAGTTTCCCAATGGATTTTGTGTTTACAGGGAATAAAGTTGATATAGCTCGACAGATCGGGAATGCGGTACCACCGCTTCTTGCAGAAAAGATTGGACAGAGTATCATCGAATGCTATCGGAAAGTTGGTGAGAAATAAATGCCGTTTGATGCGAGCGTTAGAGCTTATTTGCGGGCTTACCAAAACGAATACAGAGCTGCTCTTCATGGAGGACAGCACACAGCCGAGCTTTCTTTTCGCGTCCCTATGCATGAAATGTTTAGGAGGATAGCGCATGACTTGAACCCGGCAGGTACTTTCGACATCATTCTTGAGCCGAGAAATCAAGGAAGAATGGGGCGGCCTGACTGGAGAATACAGGATCGCATCTCGCTTGGTGTTTACGGCTATATTGAGGCGAAAGGTCCATCCAACGAGCCGTTCGATACTACCCCGTATAGGGATCAGATTAACCGATATCTGACGTTAGGGCACAAGCTTATCATTACGGACGGCATTGATTTCGTATTCTGTTTTACCGAAACGCCGGTTGTAGTCTCGATTATAGACAAAGCACGAATGGACGCGTTAGATTGGTCGAGGCTCCCGGTTGATCCGCTATTTAGGTTTTATATGGAGCAATTTTTCTCTAACCCCGCTCCACAACGTGTCGACGAAGAAAAGCTGGTTGAGCTCGTCGCAATTCGCACTCGAAACCTGGCTGATGAAATACGAGGATACTCAGATTTAACCATAGAAGAGGCAATGAATGAAGACGAACATCATATCTCTAGTAAGAACAGTAGATACTACGATAAAGACGCAGTCGATCGTACTCATGACAGCAGCGAGAACGGCGGCGATGATGATCGCGCAGATAATTGCGGGCAACTCATTCATAACGACGGTAAAGAAAGCAGAGTCACCAACGGCACCATAGACCGTGTTGCCGTACGCGCCAATAAAAGCAGGCATCAGTGCAAGCGGGATCATGACAAGGAAAGAGAAGAACTGAGCAAGCTTTGCAGTCTTTGCGTTCTTAGCGGAGCAGACACGAGTAAAAACATTCTGGTCGGTAGCCATACCGAGAACAATAGGCAGTCCCATAGCAAGAAAGCCTGCGGGTGTCATGCCGCTGAAGTCCAGCGCGCCAGGCGTTGCCGTACCGGCTGCCTGAGCCGCCTTGATAGTACCGATGGCATCATTACTGAAGAGAACACCGATAGTCAGAAAAAGTCCGAGGGCAATAACGGCAGTCTGTACCACGCTGGTTGCATAAGCGCCCCAAAGGCCGGCAAGCTGAGAATAGATGAACACAACTACGGCGATGGAGATTACGCCGGCAACGCCGGGCATACCAAGCGTTTCGAAGAGAGCTTTTCCGGCCATGAGCTGACCGGCAAGCAAGCCAATAGAAGAAATTGCTGTACTGATGTCGTAGATCACGCCGGGGACTTCGCTATGATACCGTTCGCGAGTATAGTCTGCAAGGGAATTATAGTTATGCTTATAGATAAAATCGCAGAGGAACACCGCCACAAGAGTCGATACAGCACAGGCGAGGCCATAGGCCGAGCCAGCAAGTCCAGAGGTCGCGCCACCACCTGCGCCGCCAACGACAAAACCGTTACCAATATTAGCTCCGATTGCACTTCCCATCAAGAGAAGGATACCGCCGGATCTACCCATGGAAAGATACCCGTCAAAGGTGGACGAATAGCGGCGGCCATACCACCCGATGCCGAGCATCGCTACAAAATAAATCGCAACAACAATGATGATCGTAGTCAGCATAGTGATTTTCTCTCTTTCCTTCATCACGCAGAGGCGCAATGAAATATTATTAATTTGGAGACCACATTAGGCAAAATCACTCAATGTAAGTACCCGCGTCGTAACCTTCATGGATGGCTGCGGTGACATTACGTCCTTGCTTGCAGTCACCGATGACCCAGAACTCTTCTGCACAGTCGCGGAAAGTCTCTACCTCGTCGACACGGGCACGAACACCAGCAGCAACAATAACCGTATCAGCCGTTAACTTGACCTTTTGGCCGTCCTGCTCAACGACAACACCGTCAGATGTAACCTCAACGCAGCGCGTGTTCGTATAGGTCTTCGCGCCGAGCTTTTCAAGCTCAAGCAACACAGCCTCGTGATGAAGATACGGCGCATCGCGGCACAGTTCCGGTTTCATTTCGACGATCGTAACATTATGCCCCTTCTGGCTTAGGAAGATGCCCTCTTCACAGCCGACAAGGCCGCCACCAAGGATCAGAACATTCTCCTTAACGTCTTCCATATGCTCATGCATACCAATAGCCATCACGGTATTTTCTCCATCGATACCAGGAATCGGTGGAACGATGGGCTGAGCGCCGATTGCCATAACGATGGCATCTGGCTTGATCTGCTTGGCAAACTCGGGAGTCATCGTGGTATTCAGCATGACCTTGATCTTGCGATCCTCCACGCGTCGGATGAGAACGTTCATGAACTTATCCAGATCTGCCTTAAAAGGAACGTACTTAGCAAAGTTGATTGCACCACCAAGATGTTCGTTCTTCTCAGCAAGGATGACCTCGTGCCCGCGGTCAGCAAGGCAAATTGCCGCTTCCATGCCAGCAGGGCCGCCGCCGATGACCAGCACCCTCTTTTGCACTTTTGCAGGCTTGACATATCTTTCCGTATACTCGCGACCAGTAGTCGGATTGACCGTGCAGCGAATGATGCGGGAACAGTATTTAACATAGGGGACAAAAGATTCGCTGATGCAGGCATTGCAGCGCTGGCAGGGAGTGATATCGTCAGCATGGCCAGAGCGGATCTTGTTGGGCAACTCCGCATCCGCAAGCAGAGGACGTGCCAGACAAACAATGTCTGCCTTGCCGGATTCGATGATTTCCTCCATCAAATCGGGATCACCCAGACCGCCGACAGTGGCAACTGGCGTCTTGACCACCTTCTTGATTGCCTCGGCATACTGCACGTTACAACCGTGCGGCATAAACATGTTGGGGAACATCTTCTGGTTGGTCTCAGGATAATGGAAAGAACCGGAAGAAACATGGATAAGGTCAACCTTGCCGTCAATCAGCTTGGCAAACTCTACCTGATCTTCAATGGTCAGACCACCTTCAACATACTCTGTGCCGCTCATGCGAAACTCAATGATCAGATTGGGACACTTTTTGCGGATATTCTCAATGACCATTAGTGCGAAACGAGCGCGGTTTTCGAGACTTCCACCGAATTTATCGGTACGCTGGTTATGCAGAGGCGACAAAAACTCATGGATTAGCCAGCCGTGGCCACCGTGGATCATGATCATTTCCACTCCGCCGTACATGGCCATTTCCGCAGCATCTCCGAACCGTTCGACAATATAGTTGATAGTCTCTTCGTCAAGTTCGGTATAATCCTTACCAAGATGGCCCTTGTGTGCACTGGGAGCCCAAATAGTGCCATCATAATACTCAGGATTGGTGCGTCCGCCTGGATGGATTAGTTCGACCGCGGGAATGGCATTGTGGCGTTTAATGGCATCGGTCGCCATCAGCAGGGAGGGAAGTACACCATCGTCATCGAGCGCAAGGCAAAGTTTATGGGAAATGCCCGTCTTCAGGTCAATGCGTGCCTCGCCCATGTTGACGATCGCAGGACCGCCTTTTGCTTTGCGTTCAAAAGTAGCAATATTCTGGTCCGTAAAATAACCCTCAGGCGTCAAATTGGATAATGCCGCCGGAGCCGCCTCGATACGATTTTTCAGAATGCGGTTGCCAATACGGATCGGGGTAAAAAGCTTTTCATATTTGTTCATGGATATTTCCTCCTTATGAATAAAATTGCTATGTTGCAATCATAAATGGACACGAGGTGATTCACCATTATTATCTTTCAAATAAGTTTAAATATATTGCGCTACCAGCGCAAAAAAAGACTGCCCGCGAATCGCGGCGCAGTCTTTTCAGTACACTTATTCTCGGTGCATACGGCGGTATACTGTCGGCGGCATTCCTATCTCTTTACGAAAAACAACCTCAAAGTAGTTTGCACTGCTGAAGCCTACTTCATATACAATGCTCTCAATCGACTGATTGCTTGTACACAGGAGTTCTTTCGCTCGCTCTATCCGGAACCGGTTCACGCAGTCGCTCAGCCCCCTACCGAAACACTTTTTGAGTTGGCGGCAGAAATAATATTTACTGTAGCCGCAGCTTTTCGCGATTTCCTCCAGATAGATTCTCTCATTAAAATGGTCCGTGATATACTGGTTGACGGTTTCTCGAAATGCGTCCTCTGGCAGCCGGCCTTGAAGTTTCTCCAACTCCTCACGAAGCATTTCATAGCTTTCTACCAGAATAAAGCAGATATCATCTGCATAGCAGCAGGAGAACAACATCTCTTTATATTGCAAAAGCTGTGTGCTAAGTCGTTTCTCTTTTTTTACACCACACCTGGTTGTGTATTCATCCATCTTGTCAATGAGCATACCAGCAAGAAGCAGTGTCTGCTCTCGGCTGCGCCCATTTTCCTGGAGCAAGGAAAAAAGTTTTACCATTGTCCGGCTGAAAAGAACGCGATTCCCTCTGCTGAGCGAGAGATAGACATTTTGTATCACGCCGTCCAGTTCATTGACTATAGATGTAGACGTAAGTAGAGGTAACGATTTCATCACGTTGGTCTGCATATTCTTGCCAATGAAAAAGCTTTCTTGCAGCATCGTCTTCGTACGCTCATAGCACCTGGGGAAATCCTCTAGGTTTTTGCACGGATCGGAAGCACAGATGCTCACGGAATAACCAGCAAAAATGTTAACCTTCTCACAGATTTCATTGGAAATTCGTACTATCAGGTTATCGCGCTCTACGCTTTCATCCATAACCAGAAAGGCAACCAGTTTATCTGTTCCCGTCAGGTTGGCAACTACAGGCTCGAGCCCGTTCCGCTCAAAGCAGGTGCGAATGATATCAGCAATACGTACTTTCAGCACAAATTCGTTTTCCGTGTTCAAGCGTTTGGATTCATTGAGATGGTCATCGACCTGAATCAGCAGAAAAAGACTTGGGATACGATTTAATCCCACGCTGTCGAGCGCCACCTGAAGCTTATCCGGCGCAATATTATTGAAAAGCAGACTAAATGCAAATTCCTCCATAAGGAGCATATCGATTGTTCGATTTCTCTTGTAATAATTCACAATTTGGTAAGAATCTTCCTTCTGTCGGTCCATATTCTCATCTCCTAAAAGCATAAAGGATGATCTCTAACACGATTTTAGCAAACGGTGTTCTATGATATGCACTCTGATATTGCTCTCAACTAATAATATATTGCCATTCTACATATTAGGCGTGCATTTTGCAAGACTTCAGCGATTAATAAATAACCCCGACCCATTTTGCGTTTTTGCACTACCAATCCCCTTGAAAATAAAAGAGGGCTGGGTGCTATTTTCGGATTTGCTTTCCGTTGCAGTCTCGTCCTAAACAGACGGTGAAGCAATAGGAAACGATTTTGCCTGCATAGCGCCTACAAAGGAAAGAGTAATAGGGCAAACAACGGTATCAAGTTGGGAACGAGGCGTTACATTGCCGCCTTTAGAAAGAATGATTGCGCTTGCCACCATATTTGATTGCGATGTTGCATATCTGCTTGGGGACTACTCCAAAGAGAAAAAAGATAATTCAGATATCTGTGACATGACAGGTCTGTCCGAAAAAGCAGTTTCCAGATTATTGCTATATAAAAGTCAGTATTCGGACAATGTGGATTCTCTGAACTTCTTGCTTGAAAGTGACAATTTGGAGGATGTGCTATATCATATGCTTAAGCGCTCGTTCAAAGAGCAGCTGAAGAAGAATAAAAAGTAATCTGCGCTTGCTTAAACGAGGCTGAAAAGCGAAAGCATTAAAGCGCTTGCTCGTGACTGGCCCAACCATGACAGTATCTGCAAGAATGCTATAATCAGGCTACATGAGGGATTTGCCTTTACGCCTTAATGATAGGGAGATATTACTTGGTGCCAAAATGGTGACAGAGAATTTAGCGGCGCTATAATACGTTGCTCCTGTGAAAAGCAATGTCATATAAAGATCGATAAAAATATAGCTGTATCAGACATTTTACATCACCATTCGAGAAGCTATAAAAGCTCTTTTCTCTGATTATTTCCCTCGAAATCAGTTTGAGGGAAACCTCACGAGGGTTCGAATCCCTCCCGCTGCGCCAAGGAAAAACCCTCTTTTGTCTGTTACGGCAAAAGAGGTTTTTCGTAAAGAGAGGGACTGAAAATGCTGATTGACAGTTCGATCGCACAGGCATATATCGAGAGCAGCTGCGTCGACGCTTTTCGTGCTTCATGGCTCTTTGAACACACCTCGGTTTCGTCAGATCTTGGCAGGAATGCATTTACTCCGCCGCCTGAGGATCTTGCTCTCCGAGAGACTGTGCGCAAGCTCGAACGCCGTATCTGTGAAGCGGCTGCGCACTTTGTCCCCGTCAACCGCCCGATTTGGGACGCGCTTTTCCCCGATTGGGAGGCGGTACAGCCGACACTTGATTTGATCGTCGGTTATCCCGAGCCTTACGACGCCGTTGCGGCACACTCGCCCGACGGGCAGGCACATCTCATCTTTGACCTCATCCGTTGGTGCAATTATGCGGAGCTCGACCAGCTCGACAGCATCATTCGGAATCTGCTGACGCATGAGATTACGCATCTCTTGATTGGACACCGCTATCCGGCGGCAGATGCCGCATTGGAAAGTACAGACTATTTGACAAGATTGGATGCTTACACATTTCATGAGGGATTCGCCCATCTTCTCTCCTATCAGGCGACAGAAATCGACCGTGTGGACTGGCATACACCGCAGCTTACCGAGGTCGCGGCAGCAAGCCGTGCCAAACTGCGCCTCGCGCTTACGGAGACGGATCCAGACAGGCAAAAGCAGTTTCTTGAAGAGGCGGTCTGCGGATCGTACTATGAAAAGTTTGCCTGTATGTGCGGTATGCTGTATCTGGCAGACCGATGGGAAACGCAGGGAATCGACGGCCTGCAAAGCGCATTTGCGGACTATCACGGCTTTGCTCAAAGAGCCTTGAGCATTCGAATTTGATTGTAAAAGAGGAAGAGACGCGAATGCGTCTCTTCCTCTTTTACACCTTCTCCCGCTTCTGCCGCCAGAGGTTGATCGCCAGCATGACCGCGGCGTAGATCAGCGCGGCGGCGAGGATAATGAGCGAGAAGTCGCGCTGCATCTGGTAACTCGTCGTCGTAAAACCCTTGACGAGTAGATGACCGGCAAGATAGCTCGCGGGAATCAGCGCGAGATAGCCGAGCGCTTTG
>ULMM01014533.1_pt1 | contig 10500 bp, 14 predicted proteins | sample 1951661 | NCBI WGS metagenome assembly ULMM01 (sample SAMEA4835551, study PRJEB28245) | human gut metagenome | biome: gut microbiome; material: fecal sample | place: Denmark | collected 2008 | reverse complement strand
TTAATGAGTTTAAAGAATATAGTAAAACTCATCCTAATGCAACATATAATGAATTTTTAAAGAGTAAATAATATGAAAAAAGAAAAGGTTATAACTGTATTAAAGCAGTATATTAATAATCAATTAGATACAATTAATACTCCTATAATAAGCTTCTTTAAACCTATAATAAAAAGAATAATAGATAATAATATAAATAAAGTAAACAGTTTCTTAGATTTAATTAAAGATGATAATGATGAAATAGATGTAATAGGTTTATTAGAAGAAATGACGACTAGCTTAGTAGATAGTAATGAGTTTGACTATAGTATATTCCATATAGGTAATGGTAAAGTTACTATGTCTTTATTTAATCAGAAAATATCACTTACTACCAGTGATATTGATTTACTGAAATCAATGTTTAATAATTAATACTATGGAAAAACTACTTGATATACTATATAAAAGAGGTCTTATTTCAGCATCAGATAAAGAAGATTTAATGAGAGAGGTTAATATTGAAGAACCTGTTTCTCCTTATAGGACCAAAGTTATTGATAAAGTAAAATCTATGTATCATTATAATGATGGTAGAAAATATGAAGGTGAAAAATATGATTTAGCTACAGCTAAAGACATATATAATAAGTATAAAAGTTCTATAGATACTAAGTATACTTGTGATGATGTTTATGTAGCAATTAATGCACAATATCATGATTATTCTACACTATTTCATAAGTGGTTTAATGATATAGATGATAAGATATTCTGGTTTATGGATGAAGATTATACTGGAAATAAAGTAAAAGATTATTAATAATTAAATCTCTCATGTTCTTGCATAAGAGATTTTTTTGTATTATCTTTGCACATTATTAAAGACTTAAAATATGAGAAAGATTTTATTTTTATTATTCATGACTTTACTATTAGGCTCCTGTAAAGTGAAGGAGAAAATAGTAGAAGTTCCTATACCTCAGATAAAAACTGAAATTAAATATATAGATAAGGTTAAGTATGATTCTATTTATTTAAAGGATAGTGTTTATATTATACAGAGAGGAGATACTGTATACAATACTAAAGTAGCTTATAGATATAAATATAAGTACTTGAAAGATACTATAACTATTAATAAAGCTGATACTATAACTAGATTACAGAAAATAACAGAAATTAAAGTAAAGAATCAATTAAATGTAGTACAGAAAATATTAATGTATATAGGTTTATTCTCTTTATTAATGTTCATAATTATTATATATAAGCATTTTAAGAAATGATAGACTTACTTATTAATGGGGGAATAGCTATTGTTACAAGTATAGTTACTTGGATATTAGCTAGAAGGAAATATAATGTAGAAGTAGATGGTAATGAATTAAATAATATACAAAAACAGTTAGACATATATAAAGAGATAGTTGAAGATACTAGAAAACAATTAAATCTTATTATAGAGTTAAGAGAAAATGATAGAACTACTATACATAAATTGCAGGCTACAGTAGACTCTTTATATCCTTTAGCTTGTCAAATTAAGATATGTAATAAGAGGTCTAGATTAACAGAAAAACAACTTAATAAATTATCAGAAAATGGAGATACTAATAAAAAGAATAGCTAAGAAATCTACATATACTATAGGTAAACTTTATGTTGATAATAAATATTTCTGTGACACATTAGAAGATAAAGATAGAGGTCTTAAAGATACTATGTCAGTAGAAGAAATACTTAAGATTAAAGTTAAGCATGAAACTGCTATACCTACTGGTAATTATAATGTAGATATAACTTATAGTCCTAGATTTAAAAAGCAATTACCTATAGTACTTAATGTTAAAGGTTTTGATGGTATAAGATTTCATAGTGGTAATACAGACAAAGATTCTTCTGGCTGTGTTTTACTCGGAGAAAATAAAGTAATAGGTAAGGTAATTAATAGTAGAGTTACTTGTGAGAAGTTCATCTCTCTCCTTACAGGAGCCAAGAATAAGCAGGAAAAAATTACCTTAAAAATAAAATAATAATTAAAATTATATAGAACTTATAATTATTTTTGTTATAAGTTTTTATGTATGTTAAATATATATTATCTTTGCAGAGAAATTTAACTAATGGAGAAAAATAATATGGAAGAATTAGATTTGGATAATATTTTAAGTGGTGATGAAATTGCCACTTTATTTGAGGAACCTCCTAAGAAAGAACCTAAAGAGGAACCTAAAGAAGAAACTACTGATTTTGATGAAGACAATCCGTTTGAAACTTCACAAAAAGAGAGCGTAGGTAGTGAAGATGAAGATGTACAAGGAAAGGGAGATACTGACAATAAGGGTATCAGTTCTTCTCCTAAAAACAAAAACTTCTACTCTTCCATTACTGATGCACTTGTTGTAGATGGTATCTTCCCTGACCTTGATAAAGAAACAATCCAAAATGTAAAGACACCTGAAGATTTTCAGAAGATTATTGAAGAACAGATTAATGCTAGATTTACAGAAAAAGAAAAGAGAATTAATGAAGCTCTTAACAATAAAGTAGAACCTAGTGTAGTTCAGCAATATGAAAGTACTATTGATTATCTTAATAATATTAATGATGATTCTTTAAGTGCTGAAGATGAAGAAGGTGAAAACCTTAGAAGACAACTTATTTATAATGATTATCTTAATAGAGGTTTTAGTAAAACTAGAGCAGAAAAGATGGTTAATGATGCTATTAATAATGGCACAGATGTAGATGATGCTAAGGATGCTTTACAGGGAATTAAGGATTTCTATAATAACAAGTATAAGGAGATACTTGATAGTGCAAAGGAAAATGAGAAGAAGCTTGCAGAAGAAAGAACTAAACAATCTGAAAACCTTAAGAAATCTATCATGGAAGACAAGAATCTTTATGGTGATGTAGATATAGATAAAGCTACTAGAGCTAAAATCTATGATTTTATTACTAAGCCAGTACATAAAGATTCTAATGGTAATTATATGACTGCTTTACAGAAGTATCAGTCCGAGAATACCATTGAAGCTATGAAGAACTTTGCTATTTGCTATACATTAACAAATGGCTTTAAAGATTGGAGTAAGTTAGGAAGTAAGCAAGCTAAAAAAGAGGTAAAGAAAGGTTTAGCTAACCTTGAAAAAGTAATTAATTCTACATCTAGAAATAATGATGGCTCTCTTGGGTTTGTAAGTTTTGATGAGAGTTCTTACTTAGGTCAAGGTATGCAGCTAGACATTTAATATATGATTATTAATGTTTAAATTTATATAAATATGTCTGGAAAATTAAGTAGATTTCAGATGCGACCATTCACAACTTGGAATGGTGTAATGAAAGAAAACTCTCTTGCAGCTATGGGTCTTTTAGCTCCACAGAAGTTATCAAGCTTCATGGTGCAACTCTTAGCTTTTAAAAATGGTAAAACTCTTGATACATTCTTATCACAGTTTCCAACTTTAGAATTAGAAAATGACCAAGAAATTACTTGGGATGTTATTGGTAGTGACCGTAGAAATGTAGCCCTTGTTAGAGCTTTAGATGAGAATAAAACTCCTATTACAGCAGAAGGTGCTAATGTTGGTGCTAATGGTGCTCCTTTTTATCTTGAGTTTAATGAGGCTTATTTCTTCCTTGGTGAAGTAATCTTTGGTGAGCTTAATGAACTTTATCAGATTAGAATTATTGCTGAACCTGTAGAGTCTGGTAGTAATTATCTTTATAAGGTACAGACTTATGGTCACAATAATGGTGGTATTCCTAGAGAAAGACTTCAAACTGGTGAAAGATTCTCAACTGAGTATGCTCCAGTAAGTAGAGAATTCTCAAGAGGTGTTGGTGGTATAAATGGTTCTCTTCCAACTAGTATGAGAAATGAGTGGACTACTATTAGAATTAAGCATAAAGTGCCTGGCAATAGACTTGACCAAAAGCTTGCTGTAGGTGTTCCTGTAATTCAGAAGACTGAAAGTGGTTATACTCATACTACAGTTAATAAGTGGATTCACTTAGAAGACTTGAAGCTTGAAGAGAAGTTCCAAATGTATAAGAACAATGCTATGATGTTTGGTACCTCTACTAGACTTAATGATGGTACTTATAATAACTATGATTTTGGTGGTGCAGTTATTAAGGCAGGTAGTGGTTTAAGAGAACAAATGGAAGCAGGTAATGTGATTTATTATAATCACTTTAGTATTAAACTTCTTGTTGATGCCCTTGGTTCTATTAGTGCAGGTAAACTTGGTTTTAATAATAGAATGTTTATCCTTAAAACTGGTGAAGCTGGTGCTATTCAGTTCCATGAGGAAGTACTTAAAGATGGTAGTGGTTGGCAGCAAATTATACTTGATAATAGTTCAGTAAATGCTGTAGCTAAGACTACTTCTCAAATGCATACTAATGCACTTAAAGCTGGTTTCCAATTCACTGAATTCCTTGCACCTAATGGTATTCATATTAAGGTAGAAGTAGATGATAGCTATGATGATACTGTAAGAAATAAAATCAAGATGCCTGGCTCTACTTATGTAGCAGAGTCTTATAGATATGACATCTTTGATATTGGTAATGTTGAGGAACCAAACATTCAGAAGATTAGAATTAAGGGTAGACCAGAGACTAGAAGCTATATTCCTGGAATCCGTCAAAATGCAATAAATTATAAATTTAGGGCGGCGGCTTAACTTAGTAATAAGTTAATGAAAATGTGCTAAATTGCTGGAACATCTTTAGAGATTTCAGTGCTAGTTTTTTAATTAATCTCAAACATTTAATTATGGAGAATAAAGAAGAAATATGGAAAACAATTCCTAATTTTGAAAAAGATACAGAAGTAAGTAATTTAGGAAATGTTAGAAGAATAGATTCTAAAACAGGTAAGTATATTAAATGTTCTATTCATAAAGATAAAGATGGATATTTACATGTTTGTTTAAAGAAATTAAGTAATAATAGATATACTCATCAAGGTATTCATAGATTAGTAGCAATGGCTTTTATACCTAATCCTGATAATAAGCCTTGTGTTAATCATATTGATAGTGATATAACAAATAATAAAGTAGATAATTTAGAGTGGGTAACACCTAAAGAAAATGTACATCATTCTTATTTATATGGTAAGAGAGTAAAGCTTAAAAATGTACAAAGAGAAACTACTTTAACTGATTTCCAAGTATCACAAATTACAACTTTAAGAACTATTTATACTGTAAATCAAATTTCTAAATTATTTAATTGTAAATATACTACTTTAAAAAATATAATTAGAAAACAGAAAAAATCTGAAATATTAGACAATCAGCAACCAAGCCTCTATACATCTATATATAAAGATGTGGAGGAAGGCTCAACGACTAAAGAGCACACACCTAATTTAGGTGATGATATAGTCTGAACTCTATAGAGATATAGAGCTTGCTAAATGCAAGATTACAAATGTAATAAACATAATTGAACCCATTTACAGGACAATATTCAGTTGATTATGCTTCTACTGATGAAGATAGCACAGAGGTACATAAGATGGATACCTTTGGTGTTATTATCAAAGACCCTACAAGAGTAATGTCACTTATCCCTGATATTTTATCAGCATAAGTATAAATAAAAAGGAAGGATTTAAGGATAACATTCTTATCCTTCCTTTTATTTTTAAATTAAAAAGAGAAGAATAAATATGGAAGAAATTTTAGATGATTTGGAATTACCAACAAAGGTAATCACTGTAGAGAATAAAGAAAAGAAAGTAACTAAACAAAAGAAGGTTAAAAGAGAAATTGAAGAAGATAATGATGAATTAGTATCTTGTCTTAGAAATGAGAAAATCATTGTAAGATATATTCCTAAGATGGGAGGTCTTTGGGCTAATACTACTAATCCTAGACATGTATTATCTGGTGGTATGGCAGATACTTCTTTTAAGACTTATGTAGTACCTAGACTTGCATCTAGTGGTGTTTATGTCAATATACTTACTAATAAGGAAAAAGAATTCCTTGAGAGTTATATGGGTCTTGAAGATGGTGATTTAAGTGTATACAATAGACACAATAACTTCTGGGATAGTGGTAATCCACAAGGTATTAATAAAGTAACTCTTTATAAGAGAGATAATTACTTTGACCTTAGTATTGCAGATGATTATATCAAATATAAGATTCTCTTGGCTAATAAGAATTTTATCTGTTCTTCCTTAAAGGAGCTTGAAGATAGACCTAAAGCTACTTATCAGTTTGTAATTATTGAAGAGGGTGCAGAAGCTAAGAAACTTAGTAATAATGTATCAGCTACAATGCAGTGTTATAAAGAATTTGGTAAGATGGAAGATGATAATGATACTATGAGAGTAGTCATTGAACTTCTTACTATGAGACCACTTGATGTAAATACTAAGAGTGAATTCTTAAAGAATAAGATTAATGAACTTATTCAAGCTAATCCTAAGACTTTCTTAAATGTAGCTACTGATACTTATTTAAGCTCTAAGGTTCTTATTAAGAAGTCTATTGAAGCAGGTAATATTTATCTTAGAGGTAATTATCATTATCTTACAGAAAATAATATTCCTCTTTGTAGTAACAATGAAGAACCTACATTAAATAATGCAGCTAGATTTCTTAATCTTCCTAAGAATCAAAATATTAAGTTGATGCTTGAAGGAAAGCTTAAAGAAGACTAAATATAATAGTCATATACTTTATATGACTAAGTAGTAATTAGATATAAAAGAATATGACTAATAGTGAATTTTCAAATGAATTTGATATATTATATCAGAATATTGCATCAAATCGAGCACCAGGCTTAGATGAATATGAAAAATCTGTATTTCTGACTATGGCTCAAGAACAGATAGTTCTAGAGCTTTATCAGAAATTAGAACAATCTGAAGAAGCTAGAAAATACTTAAGTAATCTTATTAAGACAGATAATTATGCTCCTGTAGGAGAGCAGGATGTAGTATTAATAAATAACAATTTCAAATCATACAAAGTAGAAATAAGTAATAGTATCTTATTTATGATATATGAACAATGTACTTTAAGTGATGAGAATAATTGTATTAATGGTAGAATTGTATCAGTAGTTCCTACTATACATGATGATTTAGATAAAGTACTAAAGAATCCTTTTAAATCTCCTAATAGTAGAAAGGTGATTAGATTAGATTTTGATAATAAAATAGAACTTATATCAAAGTATAATATATCTAATTATAAGGTAAGGTATTTAAAGAAGCCTAATCCTATTATACTAGTAGCATTAGAAGATAATTTAAGTATCAATAATGGTGATACAAAAGTATCAAATGGTGAAACTAATCCTGTATTACATGAAAGGATAGTTCAAAGAGCAGTACAATTAGCTGTTCAAAGTACAGAAAGATAATAACGCATAATTAATTATGCATATGTTTAATTAAATATTTAATAATATGTTTATTGGTTCAGACAATCAATTTAGAAACTTATATGTAATGAATACATATAAAGATAGTGAATCTATTCTTACAGCAGTAGGTGATATAACTCTTAAAGTAGATACTGCTAATAATTCTATGTATCTTGTTTATAAAGATACAGAAGATAATCTTACCAGTGATATTATTGACTTTAAGAATCTCCTTTATGTTAAGTCTACTAATGCTGTTGATATGGCTAGAGAGCTTAATTCTCAGTCAGTAACTCTTAATGAAGACCCTATTAGTGGTCAAGATTATGTACTTAATGTTGAGGTAAGAAACTTTGTAGCTCTTGGTGATGATTCTACTCATATTAAGTTTGGTGCAGTTCATGTAGTAAAAGGTATGACTAAATCAGATTTCTATAAGGCTATGGCTCTTAATCTTGCGAAGAACTTCAGTAGAGAAGTTTCTCCTATTCTTAATGTGTCTCTTAATAAATATAATAGTACTGATACTACAGATACTAAGGTAGCAGTACTTGTTAATGGTAAGATGCAAAATCTTGCTGCTCTTACATCTACAGAAACTTATAATAGTATTATTATTGATGAGGTTGAACAGCCTTGGAGAAGAGGTGTAGCTCAAGTAGAACCTGTTAATTTCAATACTACTTGTGGTACAGTTCTTGTTGATGGTAATGATGTAATCTGGGGTACTGTAGAAAAAAAGAAAGGTGATTCTATTAACAATGGTAAGCAAATTGCAGATATGGAGTGGTTCTATCATGGTACTAGAGGTGATATTTATAGAGAAGCTACATATCCTGATAACTTTGACTTTAAGCCACTTGTTGATGAGACTAAGGCTTATAATACATTAGATATTCATTTTGCTTATGTTGGTCCAGGTGTAGAGGTAGCTAAATCTGAGAGAACTATTACAGTAGTTTGTGTAGATGCAATAGAACTTAACAAGCTTATTACAGCAATTAAAACTGCTACAGGTGTGGATGCTGGTGCAGTATCATAATATATAGGGTAGGAGTTTATTCCTACCCTTTATTGTTTCATTTAATTATTTATAATATGATAAGATTTAATGAACTTAAAATTGAAGATAACTACATAATTATTGATGTACAGATTGAAGAAGAAAAGTACTTTAAAGATATGTATATTGATAGTATAGTTATTGATACACAAGATACATTTATAGCTAATGGTCCTAGTAGTAAAGCTATATATACTAAAACCTTTAATACTGATATAGACCCTGTATATGAGAATAAACAATGTGCTCCTATAAAGAAAGAAGAAAATATTTATACTCAAGGTACAGATAAAATAAGAATATACATTGATGCTAAGGATTTGAATGTAGATATACATAAAACTATGTTCTTTGTATATGTAATAGCAGGAGGAATACCAGCAGCAGATACTCCATGTAGATGGGATGAAAATAAAGCTTTACATACATTAGTAGATGTACAATTACTTTATAATACTATGATACAATATGTAAAGGAATTAGGAAAAGAATGTAGTACACCTGATAACTTTATTAATGCCATTCTTCAATTTAATGCTATAGATTTAGCTTTAAAAACTAATCAATATCCTTTAGCTATAGAATTATGGAAGAGATTTTATAGTGATGTAGAATCTAATGCAGTATTACCTAATTGTGGATGTAATGGAAGACTTTAATTTAATTACAGTAGATACTTTAAATAAGTACTTTGACATATTATCTAAGGCAGGATATGTTAAGAATAAAGAAGTAAATAAAGTAATTATTCTTACATTCCTATCTAGATTATTGAATGACTTCTCTGAATATATAACAGAAGAAGATTATAATGATATTATTAAATCTGTTTATTGTCTTAGTGATTGCTTAATAAGATTACCTAGATATAAGATATATAAAGATGGTCTTATTCACCATAAATATTATGATGGTCTTGAATTAAGAATTACAGAAGATGAATTAAATAGGTTTACTGAAAACAATAAAACTAGAATACTATAACATTATTAATTAAAATCTTGGTGTATAAGATATTATTTTGTATCTTTGCATCAAGATTTTTATTTTATAATATTATGAAAGTTAAAGAAATTATATACATTATATTAGATAGAATAAAAGGTACTTCAGATGATTTTAGTTATACTGAGGAACATATATTATTCTTAATTAATAAATACAGAAGTTATATGTTGAAACAGACATATAAAGATGTAAAGAAAGAAATTCCATATAGTAATTATCAGACTATATGTTTAGACTTAGAAACAGAGAATAAAGGTTTATGTCAAGGTATTATTCTTAGAAGTAAACAAGAAATACCTAACATTATTAATATTAGTAAACCTATCTTACATACAGAATATGAGAATACTAAAATTGTCTTTACTAATAGAGACAGATTTAGATTTGTTGGCAGTAATAAATTCCTGAGAAATATTCTCTACTCCTGTATAGGAGAAAATAATAAGCTATTAATGAAGTCAAATAATCCTCAATACCTTCATTTAAAGAGTATTAAGTTAGAAGGAGTATTTGAAGACTTTGAAAAAGCATTTGAATTATCTTGTGATAGTAATAAACAATGTGATATATTAGATGTAGAGTTTCCATTTGAAGATAGTTTAGTACCTCAGATGTGTGATATTATTTATAATGTATTGACTAATAGTGTTTACAAACCTAAAGATGATAGTAATGATGCTAATGATACATTAGCTAATTTAGCTAATTATCTTAGAAATAATATGAAATCAGACTTTCAAAAACAGATAGATGGATGATTTTAGAAGAAAAATATTGAAGGTAGATGATGGAGGACATCTACATAAAATAAGAAATAGTATAGGTATATATGACATATACAAAATACTTAGGAAGAATAAATGGTTAAACATAGGAAGACCTTTAACTGAGCATGAATTCTATACTATTATAAGACAAGTTAATAATAGCATTGCAGATAATATTAAGAAAGGTAATACTATAAAACTGCCTAGTTTTATGGGTACTTTTGAGACTATTAAATATAAGTCTAGTATTAAATTTGAGAATGGTAAACT
>ULMM01043619.1_pt1 | contig 10626 bp, 13 predicted proteins | sample 1951661 | NCBI WGS metagenome assembly ULMM01 (sample SAMEA4835551, study PRJEB28245) | human gut metagenome | biome: gut microbiome; material: fecal sample | place: Denmark | collected 2008 | reverse complement strand
ATTAGAAAGGAGAAAAATAATTATGCATCAATCAGTTGCAACTATTGATTCTCCGGAATTTATAAATCTTCAACCTTTAGATATTAATCCTTTAATGTCTAAATGTGAAATTAAAGTTTTGTATATTGGAGAGAATAGAAATCATTCTTTCATAACAAAAGATGTTGCCACAGAAATGTCTAAGACATTGCGTGGCGCTCCTATTGTTGGATATTATAAGGAAGAAAATCAGGATTTTAGAGACCATGGCGACCAGATTATTATTGATGAAAAAGGGATTCAATTTAAATGTCTTACTAAGCCATATGGTTTTGTTTCTCCAGATGCTAAAGTTTGGTTTCAAAAATTTGAAGATACAGATGATTTTGGAAACAAAATAGTTAGAGAATATTTAATGACTACAGGTTTTCTATGGACAGGACAATTTGAAGAGGCTAAGTTAGCTACTGAACAAGGACGTCCTCATTCTATGGAATTAGATAAAGATACCTTAGATGGTTATTGGTCAGAAAATGTTAATACAAAAATGGAATTGTTTATTGTTAATGATGCAATTTTTTCTAAATTATGTATTTTAGGTGATGATGTAGAACCTTGTTTTGAAGGTTCAAGTGTAACAGCGCCTAATGTAAGTACTAATTTCAGTAAAGTAGATGATAACTTTAAGCAAACATTATTTAGTATGATGCAAGATTTAAAATTTGCATTAGAAGGAGGAAACATGGCAAAAGTAGATGAAGAAAAAAAGGACAAAACTAATGAAACTGTAGAAAATAAAACTGATAAAACTACAGAAGAAGTTAAAGACACTGAAACAGAAAAAGATAATAAAGAAGAAGATAAGAAAAAGAACTATACAAAAGAAGATAAGAAAGAAGAAGATAATCCAGTTCCTGCAGAGGACAAGAAACCTGAAGAAAAGAAGGAAGAAACAAAAACCCCTGCAGAGGATAAGAAAGAAGAAGAAGATAAGAAAGATAAAAAAGATTATGCTTTAATGTATTCAGAATTAGAAACTAAGTATAATGATTTATCTGCAAAGTATGAAAGTTTAGTTGCTTTTAAACAGAACGTTGAAAAACAGCAAAAGGAAGAATTGATTGGTGGATTCTATATGCTTTCAGATGAAGATAAAAAAGATGTGGTTGCTCACATTGATGAATATTCTTTAGATGATATTGAAGCAAAATTATCAGTAATTTGTGTAAGAAAAAAGGTTAATTTTGATTTAGACGATACATCTAAAAATGAAAATAAAACAGAAGAAGAAAATCCTGTTACAACATTTAATTTAGAAAATGCAGGAGATTCTGTTCCAGCTTGGATAAAAGCTATACAAAATCATAAATAAGAAAAAATCAAGGAGGAAATAGACAGATGGCAACAACAACAATCAGTAGAGTTGGTTTTGGTCAAGTTGAACCAAATCATCTTTCAGCTCAGAGAACATCTCAGATTTATGCTCAGTTACCAGCTGATGATTCAATCAAAATTCTTGAAAATGGTCAGTTTGTAAAATATGACTATGCTGCAGGAAAGGTTGATTTCGCAGGCAAGGGTGAATGGATGATGGTTTTCAATGAAGTTAAATTATATGATGATTGGAGAGAATCATATAAAGATTTCGCAATGATTAAAGAAAACTATGTTGATGGAGTAATGGTTCCAAGAGTTATAAAGACTAACGTTGGAGATATTTACACAACTAACTGTGTAGGTGGAGCAAATACTTCAGGTAAAGCAACATATGCAGGTATTGAATTACAAGAAACAGATATTTTAAAGGTAGATACAACAGGTTACCTTGTAAAAGGCGAAGAAACTGATGAAGGTCTACTATGGCAAGTAGTAAAAGTTTACACTATGGCAGATGGACAGCCAGCTGTAAAGCTTCAGAGAATTAAATAAGGAGGATTTAAAAAATGGCATTAAGTAAAAAAGATTTAATTGCATTAGGTAAAAAAGTAGCTTCTGCTAATCCTTCTGTAGCAACAGCATTTACCTACAATGGAGAAAACTTTAGCTATGAACAGCTTAATGATACATTCAGAGATGAATTATTAGAAATTTCAAGCACATACGCTTTATTTAGAGAAAATAAAAATACTATCTTCTCATTAATGGAAGAAATTATTGATGATGTATTACCTAAAAAAGTTTTAGAAGCATATGGACAGTTTGCTGAAATTAAAACTTTTAAGCAGGGTGATAAGCCAGTATTTGTACAGAGAATTACTTCTGCAGCAAAGAGACGTGGAAAACAGTTTGTAACAAAAGTTGGTTTAGCTGGTATTTATGAAGTATTCAAATTAGATGGACAGACATTAGAAGTTCCTACTGAAGCTTTTGGTGGAGCAGCTCAAATTGGATTTGAAGAGTTCTTAGATGGTAGAGTTAATATGGCTGATGTATTAGACATTATTATGGAAGGTCTTGATGAATCAGTTTATAGAGAAATTGCAAAATCTTTAATAGGTGCTGCAAAAAATTTACAGGAGTCTAATCATGTAGTTCATGCAGGATTTGATGAAGCAGAAATGGATAAGTTATTAGCAGTAGCAGATTCATATGGACAGTCAACAATTTATTGTACTTTTGAGTTTGCAGCAACTATGGTTCCTGCTGAAGGATGGCGTTCAGATGCAATGAAAGACCAGAGATGGAATAATGGATATTTAGCTAATTATAAAGGACATAATGTAATTGTATTACCACAGTCTTATGAAGATGAAACTAATGCAACTAAAGTTATTGACCCAGCTTATGCTTATATTATTCCAACAGGCGCTCAAAAACCAGTTAAGGTAGCTTTCGAAGGTCAGACAATTGTTAGAGATATTGATAATGCTGATATGTCAAAAGAAGTTCAAGTATACAAGAAGTTTGGCGTAGCTACAATGATTACAAATAATATTTGTATTTATAATAATACAGATTTAAAGATTAAAGATTAATTAAATATAAGGGGGATTTAATCCCCCTGTATTTTTATAAATAAGGAGAAAAAGGAGAATTAAATTATGTTAAAAAAAGATGATTTAATAAAAGTAATAAATAGAAGTAATGCAAGAGTTAGTTATCCTATTCCAGATAGTAATGGGTTAATAAGATTATGGCATGCTAAAGAATCTAAAGATATACCTATGGATGAATTAAGAAAAGTTATGTGGACAACTGGTGGTGCTTATATTTTAAAAAATAATTTAATTATAGAGAATAAAGAAGCTATTAAAGAATTATTTTCTGTAGAACCAGAGCCAGAATATTATTATACAGAAGAAGAAATTAAAAAATTATTATTAACAGGTACTAATGACCAGTTATTAGATTGCTTAGATTTTGCTCCAGAAGGAGTTATTGAAACAGTGAAAAATTTAGCAGTATCATTAAAATTAAATGATATGTCAAAGCGAGAAATTATTTTTGATAAAACAGGTTTTAATGTTACAAATGCTATTAATATAAATAAAGAATCAGAAAAAACAGAAGAAGTTGAAAAAACAGAAAGAAGAGCAACTCCTATTCATACAGAAGAAATAAAGGAAGAAAAAACAAGAAGAGTTCCTAATTATAAAGTTACTTCAATAACAAAATAAGAAAGGAGTGTATTATGGGTACTTCTTTTACAAAAATATATGATAGTTTTTTATCAAAAGTAACAGATGATATGTACATGGAAATGACTGAATTAGACACTTTTAGATTATTAGAAGATTTTTTAAAAGCGGCAATTCAGAAGTTTGAATTTCCAAGAATTAATTTAAGTAATTATGAATTAAGTTATGAAGATGTAGATAGTTATAAAGGAGTAGAAAGTAATAATGTAGAGGTTCCCGCATTTTTATATATGGGTGGAGCTTTTGATGAAGATTTAACAGAAGAAGAGATTAATATTCTTTCTACTTATATGATTGTTGAATGGTTTGGTCAGCAATTAGCAAGTGTTGAAAACACAAGAATGAAATATAGCGGAACTGATTTTAAATTTACTTCTCAAGCTAATCATATGGCAAAAATACAAACTTTGAAAAAAGATTATGAAAGAGAGGGCTTCCATTTGCAGAGACTATACAAAAGAAGAAAAGTGGATAAAAAAGGAAACATTGTTTCTACTTTTGGTGAAATTATGGAAAATTCTACAGATGGATACAAAAAGCAGCGTGTATTTAAAATATAATGCTATTATAAATAATTCCGCTATTGATGATAATTTGAAGAGAATTACAAACCAAATATATAGATTACTTCCTGTAAGAGAAGAAGGCGGCGAATGGAAAAAACCGCTTATTACTCTTATAGAAGAGTTATCAGGAATGGATAGTTTGTTAATCGACCAACATACTATTTTATTTTCTTTATTATGTAAATTGGAAGGATTACTTATTTTAGATGAAGATTTTCAATTATTTAGAAGAACAATTTTTGAAAGTTTAAATTTAGTAAGTAATTTAAGAGAACAATGTCAGGATTAGATAATTTAAAATTAAGATTAAGTTATCAAGGTGGAAATCAACAAGGTCGAATGACTCTAGATAAGTTAAGAAGTTTAAAAAAAGCTTTATTATATTCATATCAATCTGCTACTATTGAATTAGCAGATGGTAGACAATTTAGAGCGTTGATTAACCCAGATAAATTAAAACCAGATTATGATAATAAAATTTTATCAATACCTTTTAAAGACATATGTTTAAATAAAAAAAGACTTGGTAAAACTAGTGCAGGAGAAGAAGAAATAGGAATTAACTCAGGTGATATTTTTAAATGGGTGGATGATAATACATATTGGATAGTTTATCTTCCTTATCCAGAAGAAAAAGCCTATTTTAGAGCTGAATGTAGAGCTTGTCAAACTGCAGAAATAAATTTACAAGGTAAAAAATATAAAGGGTATGTTAGAGGGCCAGTTGAAACTACAATTCCTTGGAATCAAAAGAATAATATAGTTTGGAATACCCCTAATTATACTTTAGTTATGTATATACCTAAAAATGAATATACATTAGAATATTTAAAACGTTTTGCTAAATTAGAATTTGATGGAAAAATTTGGCAAGTTCAAGCGGCGAATCCATATTATGGCAAAGGCATTATAATGATTACAGCAAAAGAATATTATCAAAATAGTATGGAAAATGCGGAGGAGCCGATTAATCCGGATAAACCTGAACATGGTGTAATTTATATCGACGGTCCCGCTACTATTCAGCCTTATGATATTGTTAGTTATTCTATTGCTGGAACCACAGGTGGAGTATGGAGTGTTGATAGTCATAAAGTAAAAATTATAGAACTTGAAGATAATGTTGTTACTCTTGAAGTTACAACTGGGAAAAGCGGTTCTTTTAATTTATTGTATAAAAAAGATAATGAAGAAGATATAGTATTACCAATTACGATAACTTCTTTATAAAGGAGATAAAAGGAATATGAGAAAAGATTTAATAATGAAAGATTTTCAATCATCTTTTCTTTCATGTGAAAATGACACAGAAAAAATTTTGCGTAAACTTTTTATAGAAAGCAAACCTTATTGTGATGAATTGAAAAGATTATTAGTTATAAACGCTAAAGATTGCTTAGATAATCTTGACAATGAAGTTTATAAGAAAAAAATTCAAGAAATGTCTATTGGAAAATTAATAAAAGAAGGATATATCAGAAATGTTCCAAAAATTAAATTTCCAGAGAATGAAGAAGTAAAAGCATATATTATTATTTCATTTGATAATTTTACACCAAATGCAAACAATCCGCAATTTAGAGATTGTTTTGTTCATTTTGATATTATATGTCATACTGACTATTGGGATTTAGGTGATTATAGGTTAAGACCTTTAAAAATAGCAGGATATATAGATGGAATTTTAAATAATTCTAAATTATCAGGTATAGGAACATTACAATTCCTAACTGCAAATGAGCTTATATTAAATGAACAATTATCCGGCTATACATTAGTATATGAAGCTATTCATGGTACTGATGATAAAATAGAAAATGATGAATAGTTATGGATGAATTATTATTAATATCTGGAAATGATATTCCTTTTATTCAAGCCGGTATAGTTATTCATCAGCCTTCTTTAAAAGAAATTGCTTTTATAGGAGAAGAAAACTTCTATATGGGGTGTGAATTATTAAAATTTTCTAAAGATATTTTATTAGAGCAGGACAAAATTCTTTTAGGAAATAAAACAAATTTTGAAATAATAATGTCAATAATGAATGAAAATGATAGCGATGATAAAAACCATGAAATACAGGTAGGTAAAGAGAGTATTAATATGATTTTTATGCTATTGTTTCCAAGATATGAATATACTATTCAAACAAACTCAATTGACTTTTTTCAAGAAGAGCAATTAGTAGGTTCTATTAATGAAGATAATTTTGAAGATTTTAAAGAAATATTAAATATAATATTTTGTTTAACTTTTCAACAAGAAGAAGGTCAAGAATTTAATCCTGCAAATGAGCAAGCTCGAAGAATTGCGGAAAAACTTAAAAAAGGTCGTCAAAGGGCGGCTGAAGCAAAAGGAGAACGGGTTAAAGTAAACATTTTAAGTAAATATGTTTCTATTTTAGCTGTTGGAGAGCATAAGGATATAAATACTTTATTAGAGTATACCATTTATCAAATTAGAGATGAATATGAAAGATTTTTATTAAAACAAAATTTTGATTATACTTTTAAAGCTCGATTAGCAGGAGCAAAAGATTTACAAGATGGTAAGTATTGGATGGATGATATTCATGATGATATATAAAAAGATAAGACAAAAAATTAAGGAGGAAACTATACATGAGATTTGGTGTAAGAGAAATATGTGATGTTGTATTTAAAGCTAAATCAACTATTAGATTAGGTGATGCTAATTCTAAGTACGTTTTTAAGCCAGGACAACCTGTATTATATATTGATTCAGCTAAAACTTCTACAATGGAAGAAGCTGCTACAACAGTATATGCTCAGGGTGGTAAAGGTAATACAAACTTAATTGCTTGGGAAGGTGAAAAAACTTTAACATTTACTGTTGAAGATGCTCTTTTATCTCCAATAAGTTTTGCAATGTTATCAGGTGCTGGTTTATTTGGCGGTACTGCAGGAGACGGTGCTGAAAAGGTTCATGTTCATACTTCAACTGAAACAACAGTTGGTGCAAGTGGCCTTATTAATTTAGCAGATGCATTAGAAGCTGGTGATGAAATTTGTACAACTGCTCCTATTTTCGTATTAGAAGAAGAAGGTGGAGAAGTTACAGGTAAGTCTTATACAGCAACAGCTACAAAGAATAGTGTTACAGTCACTGGAGAAACACTTCCTGCTGAAGGAACTACTGTAATTGTAGATTACTATGTATTACAGAAAGGTGAAACAGTTTCAGAATTAGTAATTGATGCAGAAAACTTTGCAGGATACTACTATGTAGAAGCTAGTACATTATTTAGAAAGCAAAAGAATGGTAAAGATATGCCAGCTGAATTAACATTCCCTAATGTTAAAATCCAGTCTAACTTTACATTTACAATGGCTCCAACTGGAGACCCATCAACATTTACATTCACAATGGATGCTATGCCAGGTTATACTTATTTCAATAGAAAGAAAAAGGTATTATGTGTAATGCAAATCATTGATAGAGATGCTACTTCAACAAGTAAACAACAGGTAATGAGCCATGCCGAAGGTGAAAAAGTTGTTGATGATGAAAAAGCTGAATTTGAAGATAGCGTGACACCCTAGTACAGACAGTACAGACACAAAAAATGAAGTAAAAACTGATTCATTAAAATCTGATACTGTTAATGATGGATTAGATGATATTAATATTGATGAAAAATCAATTTTAATAAAGTAACTTAATGAGGAGAGGTAACTCTCCTCATTTTTTTTATTTTTGGGAAAGGAGGAATTAAATATGGTAAAAGCTAATGTTCAAGTTGGAGAAGTTAAAGCTGATGAAAAAACTATAGAAGAACAGACACAAGAGACTATAGAACGAAGTTTAGAAATAATAAAGAAAAATGGTTTAGATTTAGAGCAATTAAGGCAAAAAGTTATAAAAACTGCGGAAGATGTAAATTCAATTATGAGTGGTTATGTTTACAAAGGTATAGAAAAGATGCGTAAACAGATTGGAACAAAAACAGGTATCAACAGTCAAATTAAAGCAAGAAAAGAGGCTTTAAAAGAATTATCTTATACAGATGATGAAATTAAGGTTGATAATATTATTTCGTCATTACAAGAACAAAAAGATACTATAGTTAATAAAATTAAGGCAGAGAGTCAAAGAGAAGTTTTATATGATTTAAGAGCAAAAGTTTTAAGATTTCAACAAGCAGTACTAGAAATGCAAGGCTGGTCAGAAAAAATAACTTATTTATTTGAAAAGAACAATAAACCAGTTATTTATCAATTAGACTTGAATACAAGTCAAAAAATTAATAAATGGGTTTCATTAGCTTATAATTCTGGACAAAATGCATTAAAAATGACATTGAAGGCTGTTTCTCAAAATAATTCTTTAAAAATATTAAATAGTAATTTAGAAGAAGCAGAGTTAACTAAATTAAATGAAACATATAAAGAAGTTATATATCGTTTTAATAAATCAAAAAGCTTAAAAGATAATGCTCCTTATCTTGTATTTTGGAAAGAAAATCAAAAATATAATTATATGTCAGTAAGTAATTCAGGAGATATTGCAGAGGGTTATCAAGTTTTCTATTTTAAAAGAGCAGCTTTAACTGCAATAGCAGAAGAAGATAGAGTTAGACAATTTATGCAAAAAGGTGTTGGAACAGTTGACCAAACTTCAGGTTTATATGGTAGTGATATAGAATTAAATAATGGCTTAGCTTATTCTGCAAAATCAAATAATGCTGATTTATTTGGTCTTCCGCAAGTCAAAAAATTAATAGATAAGGTGCTAACAGAAGGAAAAAGCATGAATGGAAAGCAAATGTTAGAATTGATTGTAAGAGAAAGAATGACAACTGGCAATTTTGCCGAAGGAAAAAGAGGATTAAGAAATCATATAAGAGAAGATTTAGAAGATACAGTTAGAGAGGCTTTAGATGAAAACTTAAAAAAGATTTTTGCAAATTAGGATTTTTTTGACAATTAAAAAATTTTATGATATACTAGAATTAAGAAATATAAAAGGAGATAAAAGGAATGTCAGAAACATTTATAAATTATTCAGATTTAGATTTTAAACAGGAAGACACTGATAAATATACAGTTATTACTTTTAAGGATAAAGAAATAAAAGTATTAAAATATCTTCCATCTATTGAAAAATATAACTTATTAAACACAACTTTATTACAAAGTATAGATGATACTGTTATTATTAATGAATATAAATTAGATATGTTCTTTAATATTAATTTAGCTATTGCATATACTAATATTGTTTTTTCAAAAGAAGAACAAGATATGGAATTATCAGACTTATATGATAAATTCAAAACTAGCGGTTTGTTAGATATGATTATTGATGCGATTCCTGATGATGAATATGCGACATTATATTCATCATTAGTATCTAATAAAGAAGAATACGTAAGTGAAAGAAAGAGTGTATCTTATGGTATTGCAAATGCTATTGAACAGATAAGTAAAAAATTACCTAAACAAGAAGAAATGCAAAATTTATTACAGTCTTTAAAAGATTTTAACCCAGAAGATTATAGTAATGTAGTTGAATTTGCTAAAGCGGCAAATGGTGGAAGAGACATTACAGAATAGGACGGACAAAATAAATTAATATTATAACCCTTATTATCATACAATGATAGTAAGGGTTATATTTTTTTACATATAAATTATGAACGGAAATTAAGGAGGAAAAGGATTATGGCAGGTAGTAATAGAATTGACTTTACTATTGGTTTTAATATAGATAAAAGTGCTTTTAGTCAAATGCAGTCAGAATTTGATAAAATAACTGCGTTAAGTCAAATGCCTGGTGCCACAAAACAATTAAAAGAGGCTGGCGTTATGGCTCAGCAAGTAGGGACAATATTAAGAGAGTCTTTTAATTATGATTTTGGACAAATCAATGTTGGTAAATTCACTCAAGGATTAAATCAAGCTGGCATTTCTATGCAACAGTTAAGAACTAATTTTGCCTCAGCTGGAGCAATAGGTCAAACAAGTTTTGCTAGATTAGGTAGTAGTATTTTAAATACTAAAATTCAAATAAAAGAAAGTAATACTTTATTGGACCAGATGGCTACAACTATGACAAATACTATTAAATGGGGTATTGCATCTGGAGTTTTTAATAAAATAACTCAATCTGTAAGAGAAGCTTATACTTATGTTGAAAAATTAGATAAATCATTAAATGATATTCAGATTGTAACAAATAAATCTTCACAAGATATGCAGAATTTTGCTAAAGAAGCTAATAATGCTGCAAGAGGTTTAGGAAAAAGTACAAGAGATTACACTGAAGCATCTTTAATTTACTATCAACAGGGTTTAAATGACACTGAAACAAAAGCAAGAACAAATACAACTTTAAAAACTGCTAATGTTACAGGACAGTCTACTTCTGCTACATCAGAAGAATTAACTGCTGTATGGAATGGCTATAAGGTACAAGCA
>ULMM01032815.1_pt1 | contig 10790 bp, 7 predicted proteins | sample 1951661 | NCBI WGS metagenome assembly ULMM01 (sample SAMEA4835551, study PRJEB28245) | human gut metagenome | biome: gut microbiome; material: fecal sample | place: Denmark | collected 2008 | reverse complement strand
GGAAATTTGTGTATATTATGAAAAAATAAATGATGAAAGTATTTGTATAAGAAGAGTGTATGCATCCAGTCCGATTGTTGAAATACCTGAAGTGATAGATGGATATATTGTTCGTGAAATTGGAAATTATTGTTTTTCATCAAAAGAAGTCGATTTATCTAAAGCCGTTTTAAGTTGTGAAATTCCATCTCATTATCATGAGTGTAGTGGTAGTGATGTTGAAAGTGTTAAGCTTTCAAGTACCATTAAAAAACTTGGCGATTATGCATTCTATAATTGTCGAAAGTTAAAAGAAGTATTTGTACCTTCTAGTTTAATGTGTATTGGCAGTGATGTGTTTATGAATTGTTTAAGACTCAATCATATTTATTATGATTGTTCAATTTTTGATGTTACTTTCTTGAAACAAATCTTAACGCAAATCACATGGGATGTAGAAGTTCATTTTTTAGATAGTTCTATATTCTATCCAGAATACAACGGGGGTTATGATGAAGTGGGCCCTGCTCATATCTTTGCCCTGAATATTGAAGGGGAAGGTTTTCGCATGCGTCAATGTTTTAAAGAGGGGAAAATCGATTTTGACGGATATGATGCTTGTTTTGAAAAGCTATGCGCTGAAGAAAGTGAATCTTGTATCTTTCATGTAGCGATTCTTCGCTTTATGATGGGATCTGAACAATACATTCCTTATTTAAGGGCACATGATTTGACTTCTTATTTACATGTATATAAAGATATATGTGTTATGGTAGAGAAATTAGTAGAAGAGAAGTGTCTTGATTCATCGGATTTGGATCGATTGATTTTTATGGAAAAGGATTTAGAAACTCGTACTCTATTGATGGAATTAAAGAATAAGATGTTTAAATCATCATCGACATATTCTTTTGAGGATTTTTAATGCGACAAAGTGAATGGGAAAAAGAAAAGGCAATTCATATCTTAGAATTAGTTCGATCCGAACTCTATATGGATATGCCACATTTTTTAACAGCTTTAAATACACTGGTGTTGAAGGAAGACGAGCGTGTAGCTGTATGTGCGACAAATGGCGTGTATTTTTACTATAATCCATTAAAGATTATTGATTTATTTCAGAAGAATGCAGTGTTTTTAAATCGTAGCTTTTTACATAGTGTTCTGCATTGTTTATATAGCCATATTTGGCTTAGAAAAAATCGTGTTGAATTTATATGGAATGTAGCTTGCGATATTATCGTGGAGTATACATTGGATTCGATGCATAAAAAGAGTGTTTCGCGAATCTTGTCCTATGTTCGAAAAGATGTATATCGTGAAATTGAAAGTTTGACGGGTATCAGCTGTATAACTGTATATGAATGTCTTTTTACACGTGACGATATTCAAGATTTATATTATGAATTTGTGGTGGATGATCATACTTCATGGCCTAAAGAGCAAGATGACAAAATTCCTCAATCTTCTTCTGTTCAAAAAAAGTGGCAGAGTGTTGCCAAACAAACATTGTTTGATCATAAACAAAAAGGGAAAGATAATGAGGATGGGGATGCCTTTCTTGTGTCGAGTTTACAGGCAAAGAAATCGAAATACTCGTTTTCTCAGTTTTTAAAACGATTTAGTATTGTGAAAGAAGAAATGCAAATAGATTTGGATGAATTTGATTTGTCTTATTACACATATGGAATGTCGATCTATAAGAACATGCCATTGATTGAGCCTTTGGAGACAAAAGAAGTTAAAAAAATCTATGAGTTTGTGATTGTGCTCGATACGAGTTATTCTATTGATGAAAATCTTGCGAAGCGTTTTATATCTAATACATATAGTATTTTAAGTACTTCAAATATGTTTTATAAATCGTGCAAGGTGCATATTATTCAATGTGATGACAGGATTCGCAAAGACGATGTTATCTCAAATCAAAATGAGATGGATCAATTGTTGAATTCATTTACTCTAGTGGGTGGAGGCAATACCGATTTTAGACCGGTATTTAGCTATGTGAATGATTTGATCAATCAAAAAGTTTTTCAAAATCTTTGTGGCCTGCTCTATTTTACAGATGGAAAGGGCGTTTATCCAAAAAAGAGTCCAGCCTATAAAACGGCTTTTATTTATTTAGAGGATTATGATCAAAGTAAAGTGCCTTCTTGGGCCATTCAATATAGATTGGAAGAAAAGTTATGAATATATTACAAGCAAAAAATGAAATAAAAAATACTGTACAGGCATATTTATCGAAGGATTCGTTTGATGAATATGAGATGGAAGCGAAGAATCAACGACCATTATTGTTGATTGGTCCTCCTGGTATTGGTAAAACACAGATTATGGAACAAATCGCAAAGGAATGTCAAATTGGACTTGTCAGCTATACAATTACGCATCATACGCGTCAAAGTGCTGTGGGCCTTCCTTTTATTCAAGAAAAGAAATTTCAAGGAAAGACATACTCGATTACGGAATACACAATGAGTGAGATCATTGCGAGTGTTTATTCAAAAATGGAAGATACAGGATTAAAAGAGGGTATCTTATTTATTGATGAAATCAATTGTGTATCGGAAACATTAGCACCTACTATGTTGCAGTTTCTGCAAAATAAAACCTTTGGAAATCAGAAGGTTCCTAGTGGCTGGATCATTGTAGCAGCAGGAAATCCGAGTGAATATAATAAATCGGTTCGTGATTTTGATGTTGTGACAATGGATCGTATTCGTTATATTCATGTAGAAACGGATTATTATGTTTGGAAAGAATATGCGATCTCAAAACATATTCATCCGATGATTTTAAGCTATCTAGAATTAAAACCTAACAATTTTTATACTGTTTCAACAAGTGTAGATGGTATGGAATTTGTGACGGCTAGAGGCTGGGAAGATTTATCGTATTTACTTTATACATACGAAAAGATGCATTTGGAAATATCGCAAGATACGATCTATGAATATTTACATCATGAAGATATTGCAGAAGATGTTTTCGCCTATTATTTGGTGTATAAAAAATATCAGGATGATTATGGCATTGATGATATTTTAAATGGAAATGTATCAAGTTCTATTTATGCTCGTTTGTTTAATGCGGATTTTGATGAAAGAGTATCTGTAGTCAATTTAGTGATGGATGGTTTATTAAGACAAGTGAATATATATTCTTTTGAAAAACATTGTACAGATTTATGGTTTGGTTTTCTAAAAAATTATCGAAATCATATGGATGTATCTTATGTGGATCATGTAAAGGAATTTATAGCTTTGTATCATGATAAGTTGCAGGCTGAATTATTAAGTGATGCTCAAAAACATGAATATGAATTTGTCTTAGAACAGATACAAAAGGTGAATGTGGATGCAAGCCTAGATTCTAAGTCGCGTTTTGATTGTAGTACAAAACCATTCTTTAAACAAAAAGAAAACATGGAGTCGATTGAATCGGATTTGAAACTTCAACTAGAAAATGCGTTTGAATTTATGGAAAGTGCATTTAAGAATGGTCAGGAAATGACAATATTTGTCACAAATTTAACAATGTCAGCTGAAATGGCTTTGTATTTAAGTTCACATACAATTGGTATATATGAAAAATACAAACAGGTTTTATTAATTGGAAGCCAAAAGGCAAGATTATTAGATGAGTTAGCTCATTAAAGAAAGGAATTATATGGATTATTCAGAATTAAAATATGATGTGGAAGAATTTGAATCGGATCAAGATAAAAAACTTCCACAACCACCTTTGGTAAAAGAGTCAATGCGAAAGGAATCCATTGAACTTCCTAAAAATTTTGATGCGTTACAAATTTGTTCAAACTTTCTAGATATTATTAATACACGTCATAGTAGTCGTGTGTATACGCAAGAGCCAATGTCTTTATTAGAACTATCCTATATTCTTTGGACTTGTCAAGGTGTGAAACAAATTCGTGGTAAAAAGTATGCGACTTTGCGTACAGTACCTTCTGGAGGTGCTCGTCATGGCTTTGAACTATATTTTGTATGTCAAAATGTAGAAGGATTAGATCCTGGAACCTATCATTATTTGCCTCTAAAACATTGTATTGAGTTTTTGAATCCTATTGATAAAGTGTCAGACGTTTTGGCATCTTCCTTATGCGATCAATTATGGGCTTTAAAAGCCAACGTGATTTTGTATTTTAGCTACATACCATACCGAACGGAATGGCGTTATGGTCATCTTGCACATCGAATCGCATTGGTCGACCTTGGTCATGTGGGTGAGAATATATATTTGGCAAGTACAAGTATTGGCTTAGGAACTTGTGGGATTGGGGCTTGTGTGACTTCGATTTGTGATGAAATGTTTGAATTGGATGGCGAAAACGAGTTTATTCTTTACTCGCAGCCAGTTGGGAAGGTGAATCCAGAGGATTTTGCGAAAGAAAAATCTTTTTATGAATTTGTTGAAAAAGAAGGCTTATAATGTGTTAAAATAGATTGGAACTAAGGAAAATATATTATGAGTAAAAATGATAAGAATATAGATGCTTATTCAAAAGCACTTTTAGATAAAAAAACAGAATATAACGAGGAACTGAAAAAACCGAAAGAGGTTCATCAGATGACGGAAGATGAAAGAAGACTTGCAGAAAAGACAATGTCTTCTGCTTTAGATATGCTTCGAAAAGAGCGTGGACAAAAAACAATTGCGGAAGAAGAGCGTCTTTATGAAGAAAATAAAGTTGACTCCCAACATATGGAGGATGATTTTACAACTTCATCTATTGAAAACGAGCAGTCGAGTGATGCATTAGATCTTGTACATACAATGTTGCAAGATATGTCAAATGATGATGATGAATTATTGCCTTCGCAAGTAAAGAAATTAAAAGAAAAACAAGAAAAGAAGGAAAAAAAGGAAAAGAAAGAAAAACCAAAGAAAGAAAAAGAAGAAGAGCCTAAAGAAAAGAAACTGAAGAAAAAGAAACCTATGAGTAAGGTCACAAAGATTATTTTAGGATGTATCTTATTAGGTGTAGCTGCTTTAGGTGTATATTCATATAAAGTATTGGTTTATGATCCACAAAATATTGTTTCACCAGCTCAGCAGAAAACATATGATAAGTTAGTATCTTATGCGGATGAGTATGGAGATAATATGATGTCGGATGCTGAAAAGCTAGAACTTATTGACTTGAATTCTAGGTATAAAAAGCTTTTAGATAAACAAAAAACGTCAATCAATGCATATTTTAAAGAACAAACAGGAAAGTCTTATACGGCTTTATTAAGGGAAGTAAAAGAACTTCAAAAGACAAAAGAAGAAGTGAAGCTTCCAGCTTACCAACAGATTGTTGATTTGTTGAATGGATGGGATGCAAAATCCGATGAAGAAAAGATGGCTGTAGCTGATATGCAGTCGGTGTATAGTTCTTTATCAAAGAGCTTGAAAAAGGAAGTGGATTCTTTATCAAAATCAAAAACAGGAAAAGATTTTATTGATTTATGTAAAGAACAAGCTGAATTAAAAACGGCAGCTCAAGAAAAGGCTCAACAAGAAGGGGAACAAAAGAAGTCTGAGAATGCTTCAAAAATCCAAGAATATCAAGCTAGTTTAAATAGTTTGCAGCAAGATTATGATACATATGCGCAATATGCGCAAAGTTTGGAATCGGATTTGGCGAATGCTAGTGATGAGGATCGTTCACAGATTCAGTCGCAAATTGATACGAACAATCAAATGTTGTATTCTTTGCAGCAACAAATCGCATATTATCAGCAACAAATTGCTGCTTTACAATCTTAGAAAAAAAGGCTATCCTAATAGGGTAGTCTTTATGCCGACTTAGCACAGTGGTAGTGCAACGCACTCGTAACGCGTAGGTCATTGGTTCAAATCCGATAGTCGGCACCATGATTTAAAATCAAGCTGGTTTATCCAGCTTCTTTTTTTGAAGGGAGAATCTATGAATTTAGATGAAAAAATGCTTTTATTGGCGACATGCTTTCTTTTTTTACCTTATCAAATAGCCAGTGTTGGAATTGCATGCATATTGGTGCAGGCTTTTTGTCGTCATAAATTAGTGGATGCCATAAAAAATCAAACGGGAGCTATTTTTTTATATAGTTTTATTGGTTTAGAATTCATTGTTACGATTTTGCATTCAAACTGGAATGGTTTTGGCAATACATGGCTATTTGTGTTGGTTGGTTTATATGGAGCTTATTATCGAAAAAGCATCACAAAGAACACTTTTGAAAAGATGTGTGATTTAGTTATAATTCTATCTATTTTTGCAGCTATTTATGGACTTTATCAATTTAATCAGATTTCAATTGCGAATGGGAGAACCTTTTTAGAATTCCATATCTTTAATTCACCAAAGCGAAGAATTACATCGACATTTATGAATGCGAACATTTATGCGATGGTCATTGATTTTGTATGCGTGATGTGCATGTATCGTTTTGTGAAAAATGACAATATTTTTTGTAAGATTGGCTATTTTATTGTGGCATTATTTAACTTCTTTGTGTTATATCTAACGGGATCTAGAACAGCACTCTTACCTTTTGCACTGATTTTTCCTATCTTTTTATATTGTGTTCGTTGGAAAAAATTATTTATTACATCTATTGTATTGGAGTTGTTTGTATGTGGCTTGGTGTTTTTAAAGCCAACGTTGATCCCTAGAATGAGTGATATGTCAACATTCGCATCTCGTATTAAGATTTGGAAAACGGCATTTATATGTATTTCAATGTATCCACTTTTCGGATGGGGACCACAGACATATAAAAAGTTTTATCCTTTGGTGAATGGTCATAAGGCACCGCATGCGCATAATATTTATATAGATTCTATTCTTTCTTATGGTGTAATCGGAACAATTCTTGTGTTATGTTACGCTTTTGTATTGAATAAAGAAATCTTTACTTCGAATACAAGAAAAGAAAATCCAGCTTTATTTGGTATGATGATGTGTTTTATAGCAATCGTATTGATTTATGGGTTGTTAGATTGCACGCTAAATATTGTTGCGACAGGAACATTATGTTTTATTATTTTAAATAGTGCTTGCATGTACCAAGAAAAATAAATACAATAAATTTAGAAGACAGACAGTAGAAGGAGTTTTATGAAATATATATCTCTTTTTGTCTGTTTTTTTATTGGTCTTCAAACATTGAATGTGCCAGATTATGAAAGGTTAATTTCAAATATAGAATCAAAAGTAGAAATAGTTGATGAAAGTAAGGCCAGCTTTTTATCTTTGAAATGTAGAGATGTAACAAATGCGATTCAAATTGAAAAGGCGGATCTAATTTGTAGAATAGAGATTCAAAGTCAAAAAAAGGATAAATTTGAATCAAAATATATACAGAAAAAGAACTATTATGAACTTAAAAAGCTAGAGTATGGCTTAGACTTAAATGCGATTCAAAAACAAGATTGTATGATTCAATCGTACTGGATAGATAAGGACTTAACGAAATGTTTCAATGAATATAAGTGTAGTCAAAATCAATATTTGAAAAGTAGAAAACAATGGAAAAAGAATAAGCATAAGCTTGATTTATGTGAATCTTATTTAACTCGTTTAGACAATTGTCAAAAGCGTTTGTTTGAGCGCTTTTCAAGTTTGTCTCAATTCAATGATTTGGGAGAGTTTGATCAAGATGCAATGATTGCTGGAAATGATGCATTACCTGCATATGGCGGATATGAAATTTTAGAAAACAAGGGTATGTCTTGTTTAGTTGATGGAAATTATGCGATTGATACATATAGTTCTTTTTGGCAAAATCCGGTTGAAAATGGTACAATCAGTGCTAGATGCTGGTCATATCCAGATGGAAGTCTTCATTTGGGCTTGGATATCGCAAGTAGTATGTATAGTGATGTGTATGCCCTAGCCAATGGCATAGTATTGTATGCGCATGCACCTGTAGAATCTAATAATGGATATCTTGGAAATATGTGTGGATGGCCAAGTGGAGCCGGCAATTCGATTTGTATGGTGGTAGCTGTTCATGATAAGTTATATGCGGTTAGTTATGCGCACTTGTCTAATGAAATCTATGTAACAAGTGGCCAGCAAGTCAGTCAAAAAACAGTTATAGCGAAAAGTGGAAATAGTGGAAATTCAACAGGTCCTCATACACATATAGAGGTGTTTGAGTTAAAACAGGATTTGAATTCGACTGTAGAATATTTTAGAAACAGTGGTGCTGATTTTTCTTTTGGATGTGGCTTTAATGCAGCTGCAACATGCTCAGACTATGCGTGTCGTATAGATCCTGAGATAGTTTTGGAGGGTTTATGAGTCAAGAAATGTATTTTTCGCGAATGAAGGAATTATTAAAAGATGAATATGATGCATATATGGAATCTTTATCAAAACCTTTATATCGTGGTATGCGTATTAATTTAAAAAAGGCAGAATTAAATGAATTTGATCATTTAGAAAGTCCAAGTCAATTTTGTAAGGAAAGCTATTATGTAGATAAACCCTTGGGAAATCATCCTTACCATATTTGTGGATGCTTCTATCTACAAGAACCAAGTGCATCGAGTGCAGTCGAAATCTTGGATGTGCAAGAAGATGATTATGTATTGGATTTATGTGCAGCTCCTGGTGGAAAGAGTACGCAGATTGCTTCTCATTTAAAAAGTGGGTATTTAGTATCGAATGAAATTGATGTGAAAAGAGCACAGATTCTTTTATCCAATATAGAGCGTATGGGTGTTAAAAATGTAGCTGTAACCAATTCGAGTGTAGATAAGCTTGCGAAAGTATTTGATTGTTGTTTCGACAAGATATTAGTAGATGCTCCTTGTAGTGGTGAGGGTATGATTAAAAAGCATGATATTGCCTTGAATCATTGGAGTATTGAAAATATTGAGCTTTGTGCAGCTCGCCAAAAAGAAATCTTAGAATATGCGTATTCGATGTTGAAACCGGGTGGTACTTTGGTATACTCAACTTGTACATATGCTTTGGAAGAAGATGAAGATGTTGTGTTATCTTTTTTAGAAAAACATGAAGATATTCAACTTGTAGATCCTGAAGTTTTGTGGGGAAGAAAAGGATTTAAAGATTTAAATGTGCGTCGTATCTTTCCAATGGATGGTGGTGAAGGCCATTTCATTGCAAAATTCAAGAAACAATCCGGTATTGCAGGTAAACTTCCAATTTTAAAATCTAAAAAAATAGATAAGATTACTGAGAAATTTTTGAAGGAACAATTGAATACATTACCAAACTATTACTATATAGATAATGATCGAGTCTATGGTATGGATGTTTGTTTTGTGGATTTTAAAAAAGTAAAAGTATTACGTCAGGGCGTATATTTAGGAGATGTTATTAAGAATCGTTTTGAGCCAAGTCATTCTTTTTATATGGTTGCAGATTTTGACTATAAAAGAAAAGTAGAAGTAACGCTAGAAGAGATGGATCTTTTTATGCATGGAGAAGTTTTACAGAAGGAATGTGATAAAGGTTACGTTGCCGTATGTTACAAAGGACATCCGTTTGGCTTTGGCAAGAGTGATGGAAAACAAATCAAAAACAAGATTCCTAAAGGACTTCGTTTATTGCCAAATTCACATGTAAATATAGACTAAAAATGCCAGGAAATTTATTCCTGGCAATTTTTTGCGATTTCTTTTGCGATATTATAATAGTCTTCTAATTGATCATCACTTGGTGTGTAACATTGGTTGATGACATCGTGACAAGATTCAATTCCAGATTGTTGCATCCTTGTATCGATTTCTTTTGCGACTTGGTTAAACCATCCGTATGCGGCAAAGGCCAATCCTTTTTTGTTTTTAAATTTACATGGACGAATGTGTTCAAGGAAAGCTGCAACACTTGGTGCCATGACATTGTTGTAGGTTCCTGATCCAATACATACAACTTTGGCATCCATGATTTCACGCATCACAATACTTGATTTTGTATCCGATAATTTATAGACTTTTACATCCATACCTGCATCACTAAATCCTTCAGCTAAGCTTTCAGCAATCTGTTGTGTATGTTTCCATACAGATTCATATACAATAACGGCTTTGTTTTCTGTTTTTTGAGCTGCAATACCTTTATAAGTTTCAATGATATCACCAATATAGTCTTTCCAGATAATACCATGGGCAGGCATAATATATTCAATGTCTAAATTCATGCCTAGAATAAGGTTTAATTTAGCTTGTACCGGTGTTGTATATGGTAGAACAATATTCGCAAAGTATTCTTTGGCTTGTTTTAAACAATAAGCTTTATCTAATCCTTCATCTGTTAAGTTAAAGTTTACAATGTGTTGTCCAAAGGCATCGTTTGAGAATACAGTTTTTAATTGTGGACAATATGTCAACATGTTATCTGGCCAATGGATCATTTGCATTTCAACAAAGACAAAATCAAATTTTCCTGTGTTGATTGTATCGTTTGTCTTAACGACTTGATAAGGTACTTGATCAAAGTATTGTTCAATCATGTTTTTCTTTCCGGAAATAGATGCATAAACTTTCGCATTTGGATATTTGGCATATACTTTTTTAAATCCACCAGAATGATCCGGTTCTGTATGTTGAACAACGATATTGTCAATTTCTCTTCCTTGTAGTACGGATTCCACTCTTTCTAACAGTTCTTCTGTAAATTCTTCTTCTACTGTATCGAATAATGTAACTTCATCATCTACCACTAAATAGGCATTGTATGTACATCCTTCATCAATTGGATATAAATCACCATGGAAGTGGCGGTTGTTTAAGTCTCTTACTCCGACCCAGTATACGTTATCTATAATTTTTTTAGCTCTTTTCATTTT
>ULMM01032389.1_pt1 | contig 10877 bp, 4 predicted proteins | sample 1951661 | NCBI WGS metagenome assembly ULMM01 (sample SAMEA4835551, study PRJEB28245) | human gut metagenome | biome: gut microbiome; material: fecal sample | place: Denmark | collected 2008 | reverse complement strand
TGCTATCAACTTCCATTAATTGTACTGTAACTCCACCAACTGTGCTCTCTTTAGTACTGTCAATTTTTCCGTCACCTTGGCGAATATTTTGATCTTTCAATAATTTTTGATCTGCCTCATCCTCAAATACAACACCTGAAATTTGTCTAGCATTTGCAATTACTAATCCTACATTTGGAGCTGTTCTAGTATCATCTTCATAAGTATTTTCATTATTTACATCTATATTTCCTACTACCGAATCATTATCTACTGCCGCATAATATTTATTCATTGATTCATCTGTAAATAATGTATATGAATTAATTTCTGCTATATTCTTTAAGTTTGGTTCTATATTATTATTTGCTTGTTTTGCCTCATTTAATAAGTTTAATATATTTTCTCTTGACAATTCAAACTGTACATATACATACTGTGGATCTTGATTTGGTTTTACAGCTGAATTTGTTCCTATATCAACTTTATAATATGCATTTGCAATTTTTTGATTAGATACTTTAGCATCTAAACTATTTGTAATATTACCTTTATCATCTAATCCTAATCCTGCTCCTACAAATTCATAACGAGAATCAAAGTAATCAGATAATCCATTAACTCTAGCAAATATTGAAGATTGATTTCCTACTGCTAATTTATATGTTAAATACATTTTTATGTTATTATTTGCATTTTCCCTATCTTCATATTCAGCATCTGCTCTATATACAGGTCTTAAATATGTTGCATTATTTCTGTTTTTAGGGAATTTAACACCTACATTCCAATCATCTGCTGTTGGTGTTCCACCTGTAAACCTAGATGCATATTTATAAATATGTGTATCACCTTTTACACTAATCTTAACTTGTTCTAAATCTTGTGTTAATGCTAAATCAGTTTGCTCTCTTTCATATAAACCTAAATTAATATTCTTAATTTCTTTAGTATCACTATTTTTATTATATTTAAAAGTATATCCGGCAAGTTTTGTATTAGCCGCAATTAAACAATTCGTTTCTTTTATACTTGCAGTTCTATTTTCAGAATCTAATGTATATTTTACATTATAAACATTATTTCCATTGTCATCTTTTATTTGAACTTCATCTTGAGCTTTTGCATCAACCCTTGCAAATTTACCATTAAATTGATCACGTAAAATTCCTTCTGCTGCCTTAGAACCATTATCTTTATTAAAGTTTGTAATTACATTCTGATATAACAATCCATCATATATAAATTCAACATAGTCTGTATCAACAGTATCAACATCTACATTTTCAAATTTATATTCACCATTTTGGTCTGTTTTTGTTTCTTGAAGTATATTACCTTTTGAGTCTCTTAATCTTACTGTCACACCAGATTTTCTTATATCTTCAGTATCATCATTACCATCACGATATAAATCATTTCTGATAGATTGTTTTACACCATTTGGTTTATCAACCCACACATATCCAGAAAGTTTTATGTATTCAAATTTATTCTTTATAATACGCTCTCTTCCTGCTTCTGCTCCAACTTTTAATGAAACTGGCTCTTTCTTTATAACATATCCTTCATTTGGGTTTGCAATTTCATATGCATAATAATTACCTGTAACTATATTTTTAACTTTGAATTTACCATCACTGCCTGTTTTATATACAGTTGCATCTTCTCTTTTACTTACATAAGTTGCAGCATCCTTACCTTTTTTTACATATTTATTCAAATCTCTATTATAAATAACAAATTCTACATCTTTCAAAGGTATATTAGTATTATCCTCATCAACTTTCTTAATTTGTAAATCCACAAAAACAGGAGTATCATATTTATCATTAAAGTTTAAGTTTGTTTCTTGTTTACCTGTACCTGGTTTTACTAATAATAAATTTTGATGTTCATTACATGTTAAAAACCATAACTCAGCATTATAAACACTTTCTGGAATAGAAACTTTACCCGTTAGCCCTGTAATTTTACTAACATTATCACCTGGTTCTAAATAAATATAAAAATTTTTATTACTCTTTATTCCACTAACATTTACAAATTTTTGTTGCTTACCTTGTGTAATTCCATATTTTACATTACTAATGTTTTTTCCATTTTGATCTTTAACTGATAAAGATTCAATCTTTCCTGAAAATTTATATTTAAATGGCCCTACTCTTGTATATTGTTTATTTCCAACAGTTGTACTTTTTACAGTTATTTTATTTTTATTTGTTTTGTTTTCAACCTTTGTATCAGAACTAATTTTTCCAATATTTTTAGCATATGTGTCAGCATCTACTGATAGCTTTGCTCCTTCATCTCCTATTTCGCCTTGATTCAATCCCCAACTATTATTGCCTTCCCAAGTTTGATCAAAATTTCCTAATTTTTTTCCTGATTCTTGATACCAGTAATTAATTATTCCCCACACAGCTTGCTGTGATGGATAAATAGAAACTCCTGATTCTCCGTCTTTACCGCCTCTTGCATTAAAATACTCATCACCTTTTGCAATTATATAAGCTAATTTACCATTTGATGTTGTTTGACTTTTATTTCCATTATTATCTGTAGCAGTATTTCCTTCTATTTTCACATATTTATTTACAACGTATTTTACTTGATCAAAATGCAATGATGACTTCCATTGTATACAATATAAATCAGAACGTTTATGTAAATCATCCAAACTTAACACTACATTTTTTCCAACATTAGTTCCTTGTTTTATTTGATCACAAGTTACTGTACTTGACGCTGCAAAGGTAGCAGTATTAGGAATTATTATCCCTAGTGTCATAATCACAAAAGTAATCATGACACTTTTTATTAACTTATTTAAACTTTCCATTTTACACCCTCCTTTCCTTTATATTACCTTTTTATTTAAAACTTTTCTTGTTATAATATAAGCTCCTGCTCCAATAATTATTATTGTAGATAATATTACTAAAATTGTTTCAACAACTTGACCTGTTTTTATACTTAAAATCAAATCGGCAGAACCCATGTCATCTTCACCTTTTACTCTATTGCCTTCAGTTGAATCATTATCTTTTAAACCTTGTTCATTATAACTTTCAGCTATTTCTGCAGTATTATTTATTAATCCTGTATTATTTTCTGTCATTTGCTTTGTTAATATTAATGTTATCTCTTTACTTTGTCCTGGTTCCAATTTAACATTAGCTAAACTATTATTATAAAGATCTGATCCTGATTGATACCAATCTTTATTTAACTCAGAACTAAATTTGAAATCACTAGAAACATAATCTTGTATTTTCTTAATATAACCTGCAACTTCACCATCGTTTGTAACTTTTATTTTATATTCCACTACTACACTTGTATTACTCAATTGTTTTGAATCCAAATCAACTTTTGCTAAAGTTGCATCTTGATATTCTACTGCTCTTGTTGTTTTTGAATTTTGTACAACAACTCTAGTAACCATTTTTTCCAATTTCATGTCATATATTTTACGTTCTTTTAAGCCTATGTTCATGTTAGAAATATGTCCATCCTTAACTGTAAATTCTTCAGTAACACCAACTTCTTTATCAGTACCATCAATTTTCATTTCTTTACTAATTACTTTTGAATTTTTACTTTCTGCAACTCCATCTTTTTCATAAGCAGTTAAAGCATATTTTGAATTATCATACTCAAATACCACAATATATTTTCCTTGTGGAACATCTGCTAGCGTATAGAATCCGTTATCATTTGTTGTTGCTACTATTTCCTGATTTTTATTATTTTTTTGGTATTCATTTTTTTCTGTATTAAACAATCTTACTTTAATACCCTGTAATAAATCTTCACCATCATCTTTTTGTCCATTTCCATCTTTATCTAACCAAGCTATACCAGAGATTATTTTTAAATCTTCTTGTGTTTGACTACCATCAGATTTACTATTATTTCCATCAGAATTTGTTTTATTACCAGAATCTATAGTATCGTCATCACCAGTTACATCTCCATCAATATCTGCAGATTTAGTTGGCTCTAAAATATGACTCACTTCTGATTTTCCTGTTTCCACATCATATGCATATGCTGCAGCTGTATTGGCTAATTCTACTGCTTGATCATTTTCTGCATCTGAATCTATTGCTGATTTTATAACATAATTTTTTGTCTGTCCAGGCTGCAATTGTTCATTTATTGTTATATTTGTCACACCACTATCTTCATCAGTATTTTCTGTATAACTTTGTGTTGACAATTCTTGTCCATCTGATGTTATTGATAGCAATGACTCATAAGAAGATAAATTATCTTTAATATTTACACTTGTAATAGGATCTTGTCCATCGTTACTTACAGTAATTTGATAAGAAATTTCATCTCCAGCCTTTACATATTGGCCAGCATTTTCAGATTTATTACTAATATTTACTATTTGAGCTACTGCAGTCATTTCTTTTTGGTTTGAATGATATTCCTCATTATCAATTTTTGCAGTAACATTTATTTTTGCTTGCTTATTCTTAGCATCTGTAAACATATTAACTCTTGCATATATTGAAACTTCTGATGTTTCTCCAGCTCCTAATTTATTTATTGTATAATTATCAGTATTTTCAATATATTGCAAATCGCCATCACTATTTGTTGCCAAAATTTGACTTATAGAAAAATTCTCCAACTCAAATTGTAATTTAATATTCTTTATTTCTTTATTAGTTGTATTTTTTACAGTAACTACATATCTATATTGATATCCAGGTTTTACCGTATCTGTAGCTTCCGCAGGAGAAAGGCTTATTTCTATTTTTCCTTTTACTATATTTGTTTTTACTAAATTTGATTCTTTCTTAGCCTCACCATATTGAACTTCTATTTTATTAGAAACCGTCTTTTTCTCTGATGCTCCATCTTTAATTTTAACCATATATGTTTTTGATATTTCTTGTCCTGGTTCCAATGCTATACCTGTGAATTTAACTTCTTTTTGATCCTCTATTTCATTGAATTTCTTTTCTTGTGGTTTATCATCCATTTCAGTTGAAGGAGTTACTTCTTCGATATACACTGTTCCATCTGGAACACTTCCAACTAAAGTTAAATTTTCGACTTTTTCAGAACCAGAATTTTTTGCAGTTATTGTATATTGTATTTTTTCTCCTTCTTTAGCTTCTTCTAATTCTTTACCACCTATTAATGCCTTTAATGTTGTATCCACACTTGGACCTTTTCCTGTAGATAAAGTCATTTTTTGCACTTGTACAGTTTGTTCAATATTATTTGAATCAACATAATATACAGTATATTCTTCTGCTGCCGTTGCATTATATTCCAAATTTGCTGGAATAGTCATTTTATAAGCTATGTTCATATCTTCTGAAACATCTAAACTACTAACTGTAATCAAGTATTTTTTTACATTTGAATTATTATCTATCTTCTCTTGCCAAGCATTTGTAGAGTTTGATATGTCTGCTGTTGCATTTGCATTTTCAGAATAATATACTTTTATTTTAGAAGCATCAATACCTGATATTTGTAACTCTTGAACAGTTGTAGATAAATTATTTTCTGATAATGCATCCTTAGTTGGAAAACTTCCTAAAATTCTTACATTAGACATTACTGTTTCTTGGTTATTTAAAACTTCAGATGTAACAGTTGTTGTTTTTGCCTCAGATGCTAAAGCTAATTTGCCATCTTTACTTCCGTCATTATTTATTGTTTCAATTCCATAATCTTTAATTCCATTTGTAGTAATTACTCCTGCATAAGAAACAATTTTAATATCTCCTTCAATTCTTCCTGCATTTTGTCCTCCTGCATAATTAATTACTTTTTTATTAGTATAATCAACAACTATTTTTTCATCAGCATTTTTCTGTTTCTTATTTGTTGTTAAATTCATTGTCATTAAAATTGTAGCCCCATCAATTGCCTCACCTTTATATTCTGTCTGCTCACCGTCAATTTGAATATCTATTGAATTTCCATTTAATTTTGCACTTGTTATTTTCAAATTATCATCATTTAAAAGTTTTATTGATGTCACATCAATATTTTCAAATTCTTTTGGTAAAGTAACTACAACATGTGGATCTTTATATAATTCATCTTTTTCACTATTTGAGTTTAATGTAACACGCAATTCTACATTTTCATTTGTTCTCATTGCTGAAAATTCTGTTTTATTAATATTTAGTGTTGCAGTAGTTTGTGTTTCTTTTAATATAATCTTTGAAGAACTATCTGAAATTTTATTTTCAGCATCACCAATATAATAACTTGCATGTACAAAATATTGCATTTCAGAAATAGATTTAATTTTTGAAATATCATTTGCCTTTATTACTTTAGTTGTTTGTATTGGTAATATTCCTGATTTTACCGGTTTTGTAGTTTCAACTATAATTTCTTTTGTCGTATCTGGTAATACCACAGAAATATTTTGATTTTCATCACTCTGTGAATCTTTATTTATATCTGCCAATACAGTCTTTATATTTTTATCAATAATTTTCAAACTTCCATCTTGTCCTAAAATCTCTAACAAATTTGCTTTGTTAAGAACAATATTTTTAGTATATATATTAGATAGTCCCATATTTGTATAATCTTCTTGTACACTTATTTTATCAGTAATATTTTCTAAATTAACTTGTATATTTATTTTTTCTGTGATCTCTTTATCAATTTTTGAATATAATTTTCCTTTATATATTTCATCCTCTTGATTTTTTATATCTACATTTACTATAGAATCAATTTCTTCAGAAGGAAGTGTTATTTCGCTACTATATGACATTACAGTTTTCTCTATATCATATAGAGAAATTTTTGCATCTGCCTTTAATGATTGCTCATCTATTTGTGAGGTATCTGAAAATACATATGTAACAATATAACGATCTTCACCTGATTTATTCCATACAACTTTTCCATCTTTTTCTGGATTCTGTACAGTCACAGCTAATTTTCCTGTTTTATTATCATATGTATATTTAATTTCATCTTGACTATTATCAATAAGTTTTAAGCTATTAGTAGCAAGTGCCTCTGGAGTTTGCACATACATACTTTCTGGGTATGCACCATTTAACATTGGCGCTTGCAATTCCACAGTTTCTGTCTTTACTGGATACATATTATCTTTTAGTCCTGTTTCTATTTGTAATTGAACAACACGGTGATTTCCTTGATAATTTAAAACTTTATTTGTTAACACCGTTTGCTTCAAGAAAATACCATTATTTTCTTTAGTATATGGACTTGTCATTCTTAAATTAACTTTTTTAGTTCCAGTAACTTTAATATCTTTTTGTTTACTATCACGATAAATTCCTGATAACTCCAATACACTCTCTTGATTTATTAAGTTAATATTATAACTAGAATCCTTTATAGTTTCAACACTCATTTCAATTTCTACTGAATCATTTGCATTAATTTGATGAAGTGTTACACTGTTTTCCGTTATAGATGAAACTTTATCACTAGCATTATCAGTTTTAAACTTAAAATTACTGTCTTTTAAGTTTATTGTTCCATTAAAATATCCCTCTTGTTTTACTGAAACAGCAAGATATAACTTAGTATCCGCATCAGTAGTTTTCAAAGAACAATTAGATACATGGTTTCCTTGTTCATCCTTAAAATAAGCCATAAATTCAATGTTTTTATGACTCGTATTTTTGTCTTGCACATTTTGTTCAACAGCATTAACAACATTTATACCAATCAAAAGAAAATTTGACATTGTCATTGTCATAATTAATATAAATACTATTAATACTTTTAACATTCTTTTTTGCATAATAAATACCTCCTATATTTTTATATACAAATATGACACAATTATTATTAACAATATTATTGGGTCACATAACACATCTACAATATATTATACACGCAAAGCCAAAGTTTTTCAAGTATTTTTTGCCATTTTTTAGGTGTTTACGACTATTTTTAGTTTAAAAACTTATATCCCTAGATAATGTAATAAAAATGCAATTAAATTTATATATTAAAAAGAAGAAACTTTTTTAAAAAAACACATATAATATTTATAAAGGTAAGGTGATTATATTGAATAATGAATTAGACGAAAATACAATGAACAACATAAAAAAGATGGTAGATAGTGGAAATATTAATGGTGCAATATCGCAAATTTCTCCTGAAATGATACAAAATTTTTCAAAAATGTTTCAAAATACAAGTAAGCCAAAAAATAATAATGAGCAAGAAAATAATAATTCAAATTTAAATGGAATAGATATAAATACCATTATAAAACTCTCAAGCAGTATAAACAGTAATTCTGATCCAAGAAATAATCTTTTAAGTTCCTTAAAACCTTATTTAAGAGATAACAAAAAGGAAAAACTTGACAGTTACATTAATTTATTAAATATGAGTAAAATAGCTGAAACTATAAAAAACAACAAAAACTTTTCAAATAAGGAAGATACATAAATGTCTTTAATTTTTCCACCATTCAGACCTATATACCCATATTACAATCCAAAATATTTTTCATCATATAAAAAACCAGAAAAGAAATTTGATAATTCACAAAGCAACAATGAAAAAATTTTGAAAGAAAAAAAACAAAACAATAGAGTGTCTACTAAAAAAGACACTCCTATTAATTCTCTATTGTCAATTTTTCCAACTTCCATTGGTCCTTTAAACTTCAATCCAAATGCATTTGCAGACAAAGACGAACCAGTATTTGAAATGTTTGGAATACATTTATACTTAGACGATATAATCATTATATGTATTATTATTTTCCTATATCAAGAAGAAGTAAATGATCAATTATTATATATAACATTATTCATGCTACTTTTACCAAACTAATCTATTTCTATTTTATCATCAACAACATGAATATATACTTGTTTATGTAAAGTTTCTTCTTCTCTGTCTATCTCCCTAACAATATTCGCAATTCTAATTTGTACAACATCTAATAAACCTGCTGCTATTATTGCTTGCTTATTCCCTTTTGCCCCAGCATGTGCTAAACCACGTAAATTTCCCAAAACCACTATATTATCTGAAGCCATTACTTCTGCTCCAGAATTAACATCACCTATTATAACAACACTTCCATCTACTTCCAATTTCTGTCCTGAGCGCAAAGAGCCTCTATGATATGTAGTTTCAGAAACAATCGTCTCTTGTTTAAATGTTCTTTTAATACTAGAAAGTCCTAAAGATTTTGGTGTATCAAAATCAACATCTACATCTATATTATACTGTATCAATCTCTGTATTTCATCCATCTCTTTATTCTTTAAAGCCTTACCTGTAACTCTAATAGGCGTTCTTTCTGTCCTATACATTTTTTTTAATTCTGGTAATTTTCTCCTCAAAGACTGCATTATTTCTTTTTGTTCTGCATTATCTAATATTTTAAAAACTGTCTCATCCTTCTTTAATTGTACACTCATAACATTTTTCATTGATACATCCTATCCTTTCTAAAACATAATTAATTACCTTATTTCTTCTGTATATGGAGTAGCTGTAACATCTTCTGTAATACTCTGTAAATTCATTCCAAAATACTCTCTCATTATTTGTTTAACAGCATCTGCTGTATAATATCCATGTCCACCATTTTCTGCCATAACTACTACTGCAATTTCAGGATTATCAAATGGTGCAAAACCCGCAAACCATGCATTTACCTTGTTTCCTGGTGCCTCAGCAGAACCAGTTTTTCCTCCAACTGCAATTTCAAAATCTTTAAATATACTTGCCGCAGTTCCTTCTTCTGTTACAGATCTCATTCCTTCTAAAACAACTTGCAAATTGTCTTTATTAATATTCAAATCCTCAGTATTACCATCTGATAATCCTAATTTTTGTTTTACAAAATTTTTTATATTATCTCTTGACTCTTCTGTCCCATCTGCCTTTCTTATTGTTTTTATAATACTTACATCTATCTTATTTCCACCATTTGCTAACATACTAATATATTTTGCCATCTGTAATGGACTAAATTCATTATCTCCTTGCCCTATTGCTGCATTTAATGTATCACCTGGAGCCCAATAAGATGCATCAGGATGCATTTTTGCTTTAGTTTCTTTACTTGCAAGTACTCCTGACGTTTCATCACGCAATTCTACTCCTGTTTTATTTCCCAATCCAAAATATTTTGCATATTTATCTAAAGTATCTATCTGCATTCTATCAGCAGTCTCATAAAAGAAATAATTACAAGATTTTTCTATAGCACCAATTACATTTAAAGGTCCATGGCCTCTATGGTAATCAGTATAATACCAACAATTCATTCTAGTTCCATATTTTTCATACTTTGTATAAACACCTGTATCATTAATTACCGTTTTAGGTGTAATAACACCTGATTCTAATCCAGCAATAGCTGTAACCATTTTAAATATAGAGCCCGGAGAATATGAAGTTTGTATAGCCTTATTTACCAACGGTTTTGACACATCATTAATATAACTATTCCACTTTTCTGTACTAATTCCTCCTATAAAATCAGATGGATTATATCCTGGATAACTTGCCATTGCTAAAATCTCACCTGTTTTTACATTCATAACAACACAACTTTCAGAAATAGCATTATATGCCTTTCCAAATCCACCACTTCTTATTTTTTGCATATTTGCAGCTAACGCATCCTCTGTTACCTTTTGCAAATTAGCATCAATTGTAAGAACAACATCTGAACCAGGAACAGCTTCTTCTGAAGTATATTCTCCAGTAATAGTTCCATCAACAGCCATGTCAATTTGTTTTACACCTTTTTTTCCTTTTAAATACTCCTCAAAAACATACTCTATGCCTGTTTTTCCAATCATATCATTTTGATCATAAGTATCCTTTCTAGTTTTATATTCATCTGAACTAATTTTAGATGCATAACCTAATATATG
>ULMM01004230.1_pt1 | contig 10905 bp, 5 predicted proteins | sample 1951661 | NCBI WGS metagenome assembly ULMM01 (sample SAMEA4835551, study PRJEB28245) | human gut metagenome | biome: gut microbiome; material: fecal sample | place: Denmark | collected 2008 | reverse complement strand
CTTGTTATTTTTCGGGAAATACAATTTAACAGCCTGATAGGATTTCTTTTTGAATCGAGGAAAGCTTGCCAGGTCATCAAAAAATTTCTTGAAAGCAGTTTCAGCATTTACCAAGGCTTTTTTTCGAGCCTTGGAACCACACTCATTAATCCATGGCAGATTTAACTTCAGCTTATGATTTACATATTTATCAAAATCATTGGCAGATACAAAATGCTTCTGATGGTTGTCTAACAAGCCACGCTGATGCATCCTGTACAGTTTTTTATTATAGCCAATGTACTGATTATACAAAAATCTGGCAATACCGATTGAGCGGATAATTTTTTCTTTCTGCTCTCTAGTCGGGGCTATTTCTGTCTTGAACGCTTTTAGCAATGCTTTCATCACCTTCTATCTGGTTTTTGTATTTTCGCAATCCATACAATATTTCTGCCTATTCCCTTGAACTGCAAATACTAGTCATAAGTATAGTATCTTCAGTTAGTCGGGGTTAGGTTTGCTACAAGAGTTTTTTCTCTATCCCAACGTTGTAGTGTCTTTACTGAAACGTTGAGCAATTTGGCAAACTCTTTTGGCTTGTAATTAGTGATATTTGATGCATTCATGGCAATGTTTCTCCGTGAGTACATTATATCACTAAAGTATGTTTATCTATTTATTAAGTAACTTAACATTCACTCCTTAATCATAAAAATAACCGTTGAGATATTTCCTTTGAATTCTATCTCAACGGTTAGCATGCTAAATAATATTCACACCCATAGCCGAGATAGCCCTCCGCTGCAGATGCAGCGACAGTCCGGCAGCTTTCACTGACGGCCCAGCACAACGACACGGCTGCCATTGCACTTCGGCGTTAGCCCTTTTGTGATGCTTCTCAGCTCCCGCTCCACAACCTACTCATGCTTTCCGCGCCTCTATCTTAATGGTTTGCTATTAGAAAAATTATATTACTGTTACTGCTATTTGTCAACGAGGAAAATTATTAGCCTGTTCTTATAGCGGCAAGTGTAAAGATTTTACAAAAAGAGTATACACATAGGCACAAGCAAACTATCAGCGTGAATTATTCCATATTCGGTTGTAGTTTTATCTATCAAGTACAATATCCATCAGGCTCTTGTAATCCTTTACCTGACCGTAATGCACTTCGCCATTGGAAAGCTTTTCAAAGAGCTTTTTGGCACAGTTTATTTTAGCTTTTTCAATAGCTCGCAACTCCATACTTTGCAAAGTCCCCTTTGTTTCTGCCACAAAAAAGACATGCTTGACTACGCCCTTCTTAAAAGCAATTGCCCAGTCAGGCGAATATTTGCCAACCGGCGTAGGAATATGAAACCCTCGCGGTAGCTTTGCATAAACAACAACCTCATCTGCTGTATCAAGTTCCTCTACAAATTTACGTTCCACACTTTTTTCTGCAGTGCCATCCGTAAAAACATAATCTTGAATAGCATGTTTTGCACGATATGCTTTAGCGAAATTGCCACGAGTATATTCAGCAGTAAAAATATCAGTATCAAATGTTTCATTGGTCGTATTATAAGTTACATGGTCTACTATTAAAGCAGATTTTTGGACATTGATAATACTTGATACCTTGTTAATAAAGTCAAGCGGATTCTCTGCAAACATACGGTACTTAGATTCCCAAATGTTCTGCAGTATTCTTGCTACAGTACGACGTGTAAGCGTAGTTCTCGAAGCAATTTCATGAAGTAAATCGTACTTTAACCCGCTATCATATGTATTTTTCATAGTATCGGTTTTTGTACGAGTTGTAGTAAAGCCTGTTTTGCTATCAATTTCATGCTCTTGTAAATTCTCGTTCTGTGAACCTACTACAAGCCTATACTGAATTTTAGTTACTACCAGCTCATTATTGATGGCATCCGAAGCCTTCTTGATTAACTCATCACTGCTAAAATTAACTTTATAAGCATATTTATGATTTATGCGATTCCACAAATCCTGGAATTCTGCTTTATCAAAGTTTGCATTTAACGGATTAGCTTTAACCTTTGTTTCCTTAGCATCAGCAACCATCATTTTAAGAACTTCTTCATCAAAAATTCCCTGTATCAGTTTATGTATTGCCGGTTCAAGCTCTTCTAATTGCGGTGGCAAAGGCGCAAAATCATTTGCTTCTTTATCAGCCTTATATTTATCAGTGATTTTGCCATCATAATCAGCATAGCCGTTTACACCTAAGTAAAGCATAATAGTACCGGCTTGTTCTCTTTCAATTTTATATTGCTTACCATCGACTTTTACTGTTCTGTCAGCAAAATAGTCAATAGATGCATGCGTAGGACGCTTATACAAAGCTGCCTTCATATCATCCTGCAAACTTCCGACAAAATCAGCATAGCTTTCACTGGCAATAACTGTCAGTTGGTTTATTTTATGTACCATGGCTTCTCCGCAGGTCAGCAAATCCATACGCTCACCTTGCTGATTGACGCAAAGTCGCATGCCACGGCCAACTTCCTGACGTTTATTGACATCACTGTTAGACGCTTTCAGTGTACAAATCTGAAAAATATTCGGATTGTCCCAGCCTTCACGCAATGCGGAGTGAGAGAAAATAAAGCGTACCGGATTATCAAAGCTCAATAAAGCTTCCTTATTACGCATAATCAAATCATACGCGGATTCATCGTTAGAGGTATCCTTGCCACATTCGCACTTACTGTCAATGCTATGCCCTTTTTTATCAATACTGAAATAACCGGTATGCACATCATGCACATCTGCAGCTACTCTATTCAGGTATTGTACATAAGGATTATCTTTAAAAAGCTCGGTAGATTTGCTGTTGAAAATACGCATATATTCTTCTTCGAAAATTTTACCGTACTCGCCAAGCTCTTGTGTACCATCTTCATTATATTTACGATAGTTTTCTACCTTATCAATGAAAAATAAGCTCAGTGTTTTAATACCTTGTGCGTAAAGCTCTTTTTCCTTTTCAAAGTGTGAAAGCAGCGTTTCGCGTATCTGCAGACGACGTTTGTATAATTCCGTTACATCGCCGACAACATCCGCACAATGCAACACTTCACCGTTTGTGAAAGTTACCGTGCCCTTACCGCGAGGATCTATGTTACTAATCACATAGCCTTCATACTGCTTCATGCCATTGGATAAAGCATACAGACTATCATGCTCGCTCAAAAGCTTCCTTACGCGTTTAATGCTATTTGCCTGCTGCACTTCAAATTCCAGACGCACTCTTGGCGGTTTTATAGGAGAAGTTTCAATTTCTTCGCAATAAAGATAGCTGTCTATGCCCTTCAGATTCTTCATTTCCAGGCCTTTTACTTCTATTTTCTTGACCAGCTTCTGATTATAAGCATCAAGTGCATCAAGAACATAAACCATGTTATGTTTAGCCTTATGCGTAGCGGAATAATTGACGCTGAAAAGCGGATTAAAGCGCTTCATCGCCTTTTGCGTAACATTGCCTGCCAACTTCTGTGGTTCGTCGATAATCAAAATAGGATTAGTTTTGGCTATAACATCAATAGGCTTGCGTGAACCGAATTCATCACGTTCACTGTAAATAATCAACGCACCCTTATCACCGCCACGGCCTTCCTTATTCTTCTCCTCATTCAAGGACTTGGCAAAGGCTTGATTATTAATAATCATTACATTGATTTCGTTGCTTTTAGCGAAATCATCAATCTTCGTCAAATTCTTGCTGTCATAAATGAAATAGCGCGCTTTCTTGCCATACTGGCTCATGAAGTGCTCTTCCATGACCTCAAAGCTTTTCTTGACACCCTCTCGAATAGCGACAGAAGGCACAATGATAATAAACTTATTCCAGCCATATTGCTTATTCAGCTCAAACATAGTTTTGATATAGACATAGGTTTTGCCTGTACCTGTTTCCATTTCAATATCAAGACTGCACTTGCCCTGACCTTCTATAAGCTCCTTCGACGGATTTATATTATTATTGCCTTGAATAAGCTTAATATTTTCCAGAAGCTGCACCTTATCCAATTTTATTGGCGCATTAGCATAACCGAGTATTATATCCTGCTTAGCTTCCTGTTCATCAAGCTCCTGCTGGAACAAGTTATAACCATTGCTATTCTTTGCTTTTTTTGTTTTCACCGGCACAAGTCTGCCCGGATCAAAAAAGTAGCTGGTATCCTGCGCAGGACGCACCTGTCCCTTGAACACGTCAACCACTGCATTGACAGCATCCGTCTGGTACTGCTGAATTTTAAAACTGAACTTCATTACAGCACCCTCCTCACTGTTTGCGGACTATAGGTGTTGAAAATCTGCTCAAAGTTAATCGCTACGCTGTCATCAGCCTGCGAGCTGTCACGCATAACAAAATAGCTCGGCATTTCTTTGGCAATGGCAGTGATAACCTCATCTGTTACGTTCTTATCAAAGCAAGCCATTAAATGACCTTGCGCCACATTGTAGACAGTTTTGCCGGCAATGGTAATTTTTTCGATTTTGCTGGAAAGCGGCGTGTCTAACTTCAGCATAGCATCAAACAGCAAGTCCTCATCATTGCGGTCTTTTTTGATATTGTCGATAAACAGGCTCTGCTGTTTATCCATGTATTCCTTCGGCGTGAAGTACACATCCTCCATGTTGCTGCTGTCGCATTTCAAAACACGGAAGCCGATGTCTAAATCCTGGGTTGTCAGTGGGTTTTCTTCTTTTATTTTTTGACCTGCACGGCGGATGCGCTCCTTGCCGATTTCGCAGATGTTTTTATAGCCTGCTTTGTAGGCTTCGCTGTTTTCAGCGCATTCTTCTTGTAATTGCACCATGATAAACTTACGCTTACCGCCATCTTCGGCGTTAAGCTGCATGACTGCGTGAGCGGTGGTGGCAGAGCCGGAGAAGAAGTCGAGAATAATATCTGTACTATTAATTCCAGTAAGGCAAAAATCTTCTAACAAGGAAATTGGTTTAGGAAACATAAAAATTTTCCCTTCCATTATGTTCTCTACTTCTGCCGTTCCCCTACGACTAGAATATTTTGTTTCATTCAACAATGAGCGAATTATTTTTTCAGAGTGCCTCATTTTCTGTACAATTCTATATTCTTTGTCACTAGTTTGATAACCAATAATCTCTTTATTTAGATTCTCTCTAGCTTTTTCTTTTCCCCATCTCCATACAAATTGAACATTATTCTTTTGTGATTTAGGTGGATATAATTCTATAGAGTTCGTCTTTTTTTCTAATCCAATTTTAAAAAATCCATTTTCTAACGGTTCATCTAAATATATATAAAAAGGATAAAATAAATTAGGTCTATTTATATTTGTAAATGCTTCATTACTGTTATACAAAGGATGTATATTATATTCACCCTGAGAATCTTTGTATTTGAATTTTTTATCTGTTTCAGGAAGCATGTTAGTCTTTGTATATAACACATCTTTAGAATAAAACAATGCATACTCATGCATTTTTCCTATATGACCATAATCTCTTGCATTTGGAGTCGAATTAATAACAAATACACCTATAAAATTTCTCTCTCCAAAAATCTCATCGCAAATCTTCCTCAAGTTCTCAACTTCGTTATCATCAATCGAAATAAAAATAACACCATCTTCACTCAGTAAATCCTTCGCAACTTTCAATCTTGGATATATCATATTCAGCCAATCGGTATGAAAACGTCCGTTGCTTTCCGTATTAGTAACCATCTGATTTCCGTCGTCATCATATTGGTCACTTTTATCCTTGTATTCCGAAGCATTTTGCTTAAATTCATCACGATATACAAAGTCATTACCCGTATTATACGGCGGATCAATATAAATCATCTTCACCTTGCCCAAATACGTTTCCTGCAGCAGCTTCAGCACTTCCAGATTGTCGCCTTCAATATAAAGGTTCTCCGTATTATCGAAATCCACGCTCTCTTCTCTGCAAGGGCGCAAGGTTTTGTTAATCGGTGCATTGGCAGCCAGAATTGCTTTGCGCTTATCCGGCCAGGTAAACTGGTAGCGTTCCTGCAAACCATCTACAACATGGTCACTAAGCTCCTGTTTCAGCATATCAAAATCAATGGCATGCTCCAATTTGCCCTCATTATTGATTCTTTCGGTAACGCAATTAGGGAATAGCTCCCTTATCTTGGCTACGTTTGCTGCAACCTTATCCATAGATTGCATGTTGAGATGTTCCATCATTGTAAATCCTCCAGTTCTTTTTTCAGCTTGTTTATTGCTTCACGCAAGGTCAGTTTTTTGCGTGCCTGCTTTTCCGTAAACATTTTCTTCGTCAGCGCTGCTATCTGTGCTTCTGTTTCTGCCCGCCTGCCGGCATTGGCAATTACGGAAGCAGGTGTAAGCCCTGCACGTGGCGTTAATTGCGCCACCTGCAGAGCTAAGTGCTGCCAAATATCATTCAAGCTTGTGCCTTGCAAATTCACCTTCTGCTCAGCCACAGGCATAAACTCATTGAGCAATATTCTGTTACCGAAATACAGCGCCAGCTGCAGCTTATCTTCATAGCAAAGCGCTAACAGCAAGCGTTGGTCAATCAGCCTGCACAGCCTTTGCAAAAGCCTTTCCGCACAGCCCTCCTGCTTCAGCTGTACTGCCAAAACATAAACTGCTTTTTCCTGCTCCTTTTTTTGCAAGGCAGGAATTGTGCGTAAGGAAATTTCGTTGACAATGGTCATCTGCCTGATGGCAGCGTCAAACTCCTTCTGCTCCGCTGTATTCATTTGAAACTTGCTGTATAAGGCACGTTTGGGAATAATCTTTTTTACTTCTGTAGTCTGCGGTAAGCCTAACATTACTGCTCACCCCGCACAACGAGGAAACAAATCAGTTCAAAATCATCCAGTCCTTTAATGCTGTTATCAAAGAAGCTGATTTCCTCACCGCTCAGGAAGCTGTCAACATCGTCTGCATCCTTCACGTTGATTATGGAAGCAATAGCATCCTCCAAAAGCCGGGAATAAACACCCATACTTCTGCCATCATTCGTCGCCTTGTTGAATCCATTGCACAAATCCGTCATAGGCTTATCCTTGCCACGGCAGGTAAAGCGCAGCTTGTCCAACAGCTTCTTCGGCGCCAAATGGTTGCAGATAATTTCGCCATCCTCGCCAATATATACGGCGTAAAACGGATGCAGAAGATTTTTTCTGTCTATATTTATGTTATCCGTGCAGTTTTTCAGCACGTAAATTACACCCGGAGGACATTCCTCGCTTGCAGGTACAACGGCATGCAGGCCAAAGGGTGTTTTATCCAGCTCGCCATGCGTCTTGATATATTCCAGTAAATCCAGGCGGAATTCATTCAAGCCCAAATCCATTATGGAAATACCTGTACTCATATCCTCAATATCGACAACTTCCTTTTGTAGCTGCTGAAGCTGCTGCTTGCGATACTGCAAGTCGAGCTTTTCATTATTGCTCAGCAGATTATCGTCCGCGGTAGCAGTCAAATCAACTGCCTTCATACGACTTTCTACACGGCTTTTGAGGTCAATGTAGTCGTCCAAATCCACGTCTGGCCAAAAATTAACCAATTGGATAAAGGCATTTCTGCTGCCTATGCGGTCAATACGGCCGAAGCGCTGGACGATACGCACTGGATTCCAATGTATATCATAATTCACAAGAAAATCACAATCCTGCAAATTCTGACCTTCGGAAATACAATCAGTAGCAATCAAAATATCTATCTCGTTTTTATCCTCAGGGAAAATCAGCTTCTTATCCTTCGCCAATGGTGCAAAACAGGTCAGTACAGTATTCAAATCACACCTAAGCTTCGGTATCGTGCATCTGCCATCCACCGAGCCTGTAACCATCGCCGTATGCAAGCCAAACTGCTCCTGCACATGCTTGCTGACATGCTCATAAAGATAAGCAGCAGTATCGGCAAAGGCAGTAAACACAATAATTTTCTTGTTATCTGCATTCAAGGGATGCTGAATTTTATCGTCTATAAGCTCTAGCAGTTCCTGCAGCTTATTATCCTGCACAGGCGTAATGCTCTGCACCATCCCAAGCAGCTCATCCAAACACTCCTTGTCATGCAGCAAGCTATGCCCCCAGCTCACAATATCCATGTCAGACAGCTCAATAGGCACCTTTTTGCCCACAACAAAGCTTTCCTCTTCCATATCAAAATCAGCGCCGCTGAAATCAGTACCGGTATCCACCTGCACATTAGCAAGCCTGTGCTGCGTGAAGCTGTCTATCTTTTGCAATGCTGCGCAAATACTAGCCCGCACTCTTTCCACAGTCAGCCTGAACGAATACACGGAGCTTTCCATGCGCTTCAAAATATTTATCGCCATCAGTCGACGAATACCACGCTCACGGTTCGCCTGTGTAAAGCCAGTATTGACCTTATTATCATCAAAAAGCTCTGCATATTTCGGCAAACGGCTATGCAAAATAAATTCCGTAGGAGTATATATAGACAGCTCCAGCTCATCAAGCTTCGAAAATATTTCTTTATAATTTACCGCGCCATTCTTAACCAATGCAGGGCGAAAGGATAGCGGCGTTTTGCGTTCAGGAAAGCTGCCAATAGCCTTTGTATCATAATATCTGGTAATATGCTTGCGTGAACGTGCAATAGTCACAGAATCAAGCAAATTGAAAAAATCATAGCTGAGGTTTTCCAGCAAATTCTGCACTGTGCGTTCTGCCGGAGGCAGCTTCGACCAATGATTATAGGCAGCCTGCGCATTACGGAAAATATCATCTATAGAGTTTTTGGTGTTCAGCTTATCATTAATTTTGCTGCTATCACCTTCATAGGCCAATTGCAGCTGATTCTTCAAATCGTTAAAGCGATTATTAACGGGAGTAGCAGAAAGCATCAACACCTTTGTCTGCACGCCCTCACGAATAACCTTGTTCATCAGCACCGTATAGCGATTCTCTTTATCTTCGCCATCAAAGGCACCACCATTACGGAAATTATGCGATTCATCAATAACTACAAGGTCATAGTTACTCCAATTTATCCTGCTTAAATCAATATCACCGCTATAACCGCGCTTGCGCAGCAGGTCTGAATGATATAAGACATCATAGCGCAGTCTGTCGCTGGCAATAGGGTTGTTTTTATAGTTAGCGCGATACGTATTCCAGTTGTCTGCCAGCTTTTTCGGACATAATACAAGTACATTCTTGTTGCGTCCCTCGTAATATTTAATAACGGCCAAGGCCGTAAAGGTTTTACCCAAGCCTACACTGTCTGCCAAAATACAGCCATTGTATTTTTCCAGCTTGTTGATGATGCCAAGCGCTGCGTCACGTTGAAAATTAAAAAGCATGCTCCAAATTTTACTGTTCTTAAAACCGGTGCGCTCGTTTGGCAGCTCATCCTCGCTGATATCATCGAGAAATTCATGGAAAATATTATATAACGTCACAAAATATATAAACTCCGGAGCATTTTCATTATAGGCAGAGCTGATACTGCTTATTACCTTGTCAGTTACGTCCTGTAACTCTTCATTATTCTGCCAAAGCTTTTCAAACTGCTCTAGCAGCGTCAGCGACATGGGGCTTGCAACCTTTGCAATGTTAGTTCCCATGTTGTTGCCCTGCTCGCAGCCTAAATCAACTGTTGTAAAGCCGTTAACGGGAAAATAAGCCTTATCATCCAGCAAAATAAACTTATCCGTAATATCCTTATTGCCTACATTAGATTTAAAAATAACCTTATTCTTAACCCATGCGGCACATTCCCTGGCTATAGCCTTCTGGTTCAGTTCGTTACGCAGCTTTACCTCAAAATCCGTACCGTAAATGCCACGCTCTCTATTTAATTTAGGAATATAAAACTCACGCTTCTCTTTTTTGCTGTTCTCCTTCTGGATAAATGTAGGATCAGTAAAAATAAAACGTAATTCGTCAATATTACTCAGCTCTTTGCGCAAAGCCTCAAAAGCATAGATAGAAAAATAGGCAGCAGCGATAGACAGCTTACTGCCCTTTTTCATTTCTGCAGCCATATCATCTCTTAATGTTTCATTAACATTATTAATAAACTTCATTTTCCCAAGTCAGCTCCGTTAATTGTTCATGTATCAATAATTTGTTAATAACTCATTATAATGATACACTGTTATCCCCCCAGTCAAGCAAAAGCACACATCGAGTGTGTTTTGCCTGACGTATTAGCAAGCTAATACTTTTCTATTCTGATTTTAGCGCAATTTGCGCTAAATAGCAAGTTAAAGTACCTTCTCTTTCTATAATGTTATTGGGTGATAATAATGTATCAGCGCATTCGCGACTTACGTGAGGACAAGGATATGACGCAAACACAAATGGCTGAAATCCTTAACTGCTCGCAAAGAGTCTACAGCAACTATGAAAAAGGCGAACGGGATATACCGACAGATATACTCATTGCCTTGGCTAAATTTCATAACACATCCACGGATTACATTTTAGGCTTAACAAACAAAAAATAAGGATTCACTTCGCAAATAAATCGGAAGTGAATCCTTATTTTTATTATAACGATAAATTCTATTACGAGATTTTTCATCTAGTTTACTTTTCTCGTAATAGAATCCTTCAATTCACTACTTCTGCATACGTTCTATTACGAACTTTGTGCATTTTCTCCCTTTTCTCGTAATAGAACTATCTTTTTTACCGCTTCAGCACGCACCCTATTACGAAAAAAGTGCATTTTCTACCTTTTCCCGTAATAGAACTCTCCAATTCACTACTTCAGCACACATCCTATTACGAAAAAAGTGCATTTTCTACCTTTCCTCGTAATAGAAAACGCAGAGCGCACGTACAACGTCACGCCCTGCGCAAAGCTCACAGGCTCAAAAAATTCTTCAAAATCGTCCGTCCCTGCGGCGTCATAATCGACTCTGGATGGAACTGCACGCCATACACCG
>ULMM01028135.1_pt1 | contig 11160 bp, 9 predicted proteins | sample 1951661 | NCBI WGS metagenome assembly ULMM01 (sample SAMEA4835551, study PRJEB28245) | human gut metagenome | biome: gut microbiome; material: fecal sample | place: Denmark | collected 2008 | reverse complement strand
AGATAAGACTGACCCAATAATAATGGCATATAATAATACTTATAAAGGTTTATTTAAAGAAGAAATACCAGAAGATATCTCAAAACATTTAACATATCCAAAATATTTATATAAAGTACAAGCAGAACTATTAAAATCATACCATAATGCAAAACCGGATATTTTATATAGAGCAGATGACATATGGGATTTTGCAAAATACAATAATAGCAAAGTAACTAAATCAACTGGAGGAATATTAGAACCATATTATGCAATGGTAGAAATAAATGGAAAAAACGAATTAGGTTTAATACAAATTTACACGCCAAATGAAAAACAAAATTTAATATCATATTTAGTAGGAACAACAGAAAATGGAAAGAACAAATTACATTTATATAAATTTTCACAAGATAGTAATGTTGTAGGACCAATACAATTAGAAAAACAAATAGAGCAAGATGAAGCAATATCAAAAGAAATAGAAACATTAAATACAACAGGAACCAAGGTTACAAAAAGCATGATAGTAGTTCCATTAGAAAACACAGTTCTATATGTTGAACCAATTTATCAAACAAAATTAAATGAATCAAAAATACCAGTACTAAAAAAAGTAGTAGTATCATCAGGTAATAAAATAGCTATAGGTGATACAATTCAAAAAGCATTAGAAAATTTGTTATCAACATATGCAGTAGATATAGAAATAGAAAATACAGAAAGTTTACAAGGACTAATAGAAGCAATAATTAAAGCAAACAATAACTTGACAGAATCAAATGAAAATGATGACTGGGAAATGATGGGAAGAGACCTAAAACGATTGCAAGAATTAATAAAATCATTAGAAACAATGAATGAAGAGCAAAACAAAAAAGAAGAAAAACAATCAGATTTAAACACAGTAAATCAAACAAACAGTGTTAATAATACAACACATTAAAAAATAAATACAAAATAATGTAAAAATATTGTAAAAAAAGGACGAATATGGTAGTATAAAATTCAAATGAAAAATTATAGGAGGTAATAAAGATGGAATTTAAGAAATGCACAAGATGTGGAAATTTTTATGTATCAGAAGGAAATGTATGTCCAAGATGTACAGCAAAAGATAATATGGAATTTTCAACATTTAAAACATATATTCAAGAAAATGGATTTGAAGGAAGTTTAACAAATATCTCAGGAGAAACAGGAATATCAGAAAAAAATATAAACAGATTCTTAACATATGAAGGAATTAAAGAAGAAATAAAAAACATAAATAAAAATGGAAACATCACATTATAAAATAAAAAAGTTAGGAGAATAAAAAATGAATGCACTTAAATTATTAGAAGAAAGAGGTTATATAGAACAATTAACACATCCAAAAGAAATGTACGAATTATTTGAAACAAATAAATCAATACCATTTTATATAGGAATAGATCCAACAGCAGATAGTTTACATGTAGGACATTTTGTTTCACTTATGGTAGCAAGTCATCTACAAAAATGTGGACATAAGCCAATAATATTAGTAGGAGGAGGAACAGCCTCAATAGGAGATCCTTCAGGAAAAACAGATATGAGAAAGATGCTATCAAGGGAACAAATAGATGCAAATGTAGCAAGTATAAAAAAACAAGTGGAAAAATTTGTTAGTTTTGAAGGAAAAAATGCAGCAATAATAGTAAATAATGCAGACTGGCTTTTAAACTTAAACTATATTAACTTTATGCGTGAAATAGGAAGCTTATTTTCAATAAATAGAATGCTTGCAGCAGAATGCTATAAACAACGTTTAGAAACAGGATTAACATTTTTTGAATTAGGATATATGTTAATGCAATCATATGATTTTTTACATTTATATAATACATATGGATGTAAACTAGAAATTGGTGGAAATGATCAATGGTCTAACATAATTGGAGGAGTAGACTTAATAAGAAAAATAGGAAAAGACGATTCTTTTGGACTTACTTTTAAATTATTAACAACAAAAGAAGGAAAAAAGATGGGAAAAACAGAAAAAGGAGCATTATGGCTAGATGCAAATAAAGTTTCACCATATGAATTTTATCAATATTGGAGAAATATTGAAGATGAAAGTGTTGGAAAAGTCTTGTCATTATTAACATTTTTACCTATGGATGAAGTAAATAGACTTGCATCATTAAAAGATGAACATATAAACGAAGCAAAAAAAATAGCTGCATTTGAAATAACAAAATTAATACATGGTGAAGAAGCGGCAAAAAAAGCAGAAGAAGCATCAAATGCATTGTTTAATGGTCAAGGTTCAATAGAAAATATGCCATCTACGAAAATAGAAGATGCAAAAATCTCAATAATAGATGCACTATTAAAAACAGGAATAGCACCATCAAAAAGCCAAGCAAGAACATTAATAACACAAAATAGTATTAGCTTAAATGACAGTAAAATTACAGATTGCAACTATATACTTTCAGAAAAAGATTTTAAAGAAGGGTATGCTATTTTAAAAAAAGGAAAAAAAGTATTTCATAAAATAGAAAAATAGTTTATTTTTCAAAGAACAAAAAATAAAAAAAAGAAAGTTCAAAAATACAAAAAGACTTTCTTTTTTTTTACATTTATGGTAGAATAACAATGTCAAAAAACAAAAGAAAGAAAGTGTAGAAAGTGAAAAAAATTAATGGAATAATAATGCAATATTTTGAATGGTATCTAAAAACAAACCAAGACTTTTGGCTAAAAATATCAAACAAAGCAGAAGATTTAGCAGACATAGGAATAACAGCCATATGGCTACCACCAGCATATAAAGGAATCGGAGGCAAAGATGAGGTTGGTTATGGAGCATATGACTTATATGATTTAGGAGAATTTGATCAAAAAGGAACAATAAAAACTAAATATGGCTCAAAGCAAGAATACTTAGACTGTATAATGGCATTAAAACAGGCGGGGATAGAAGTGTATGCAGATATTGTTTTAAACCATAAAATGGGAGCAGATAAAATACAAACAATACCAGCAACAAAAGTAGACTGGGGAAATCATAATTTAACAATATCTAATCAAGAAACAGTAAAAGTAGCAACTAAATTCACATTTCCAGCAAGAAAAAAGAAATATTCAGATTTTGAATGGAATTGGACACATTTTACAGGAATTGATTATAATAGTGCAACAGGAGAAAATGCAATATTCAAATTCAAAAACAAAGAATGGAGTAATACTGTAGATGAAGAATTCGGTAATTTTGATTATCTAATGGGAGCAGATATAGACTTTAAAAATCAAGAAGTAATAGATGAATGCATAAAATGGGGAGAATGGTATGTAGATACAACAAAAATAGACGGATTTCGATTAGATGCAGTAAAACACATAGATGCAGAATTTTATTCAAAATGGTTAAAAACATTAAGAGAAAAGTTCAAAAAAGAATTATTTGCTGTTGGCGAATATTGGGCAAACGATGTAAATAAATTACATAGATATATATCTGAAACAATAGGAGAAACATCACTATTTGATGTACCTTTACACTATAATTTAGAATCAGCATCAAAAAATGAAAATTACGATTTATCACAAATACTAGAACACACATTAGTAAAAGAAAATCCATCAAAAGCAGTAACATTTGTAGATAACCATGACACACAACCAGGGCAAGCATTACAAAGCTTTGTATCAGAATGGTTTAAACAAAGTGCATATGCAATTATATTGCTTAGAGATGCAGGATACCCATGCGTTTTTTATGGTGATTTTTATGGAATACCACATGATAATATAGAACCAGTAAAAGATATAAAAACACTTATACAATTAAGAAAAGAAAAAGCATATGGAGAGCAATATGAATATTTTGATCACCCAAATTATATAGGATGGACAAGAAAAGGTGATGACGAGCATATACGTTCTGGATTAGCAGTTGTAATAACCAACAGAGGAGATGGAGAAAAAACAATGTATATAGGAACTGAACATACAGGCGAAACATTTATAGATGTTATAGGAAATTGTGAAGAAGAAGTAATAATAAGAGAAGATGGATGTGGAGTATTTAAAGTAAAAGAAAAATCTGTATCAGTATGGATAGAAAAATAAAAAGATTTGCTTTTAGAAAGGAAGAAAAAAATGTTAAAACATAGAATTTGGCTAAAAAAAATTATTTTTTCAATAATTCTTATACTAATATTAGCAACAACTACAAAAGCAAACAATAATGAAGAAACAAAAGAATATAATCTGCAAGATATAGGAATGAAGATTTCATTAAACTCGAATTTAATAGATGTTGTTTCAGGACTAAAAAACAAAGATGAAAGATTATCAAAAATTGAAAACCAAGAAGAATATCTAAAAAGTTATGAAAATTCAGGCATTTTATTAAATGCAGTAGATAATGTTGAAAACACCAAAAAAGAAATAATAGTAGCACAAAGAACAAACACAAATTACATAAACATGAAAGACTTCAACAAAATTTCAGAGAAACAAAGAAACAAATATAAAGAAAAAATGCTAAAAATTTTTAAACAACAAGCAAATCAAACATATGACGAAAGTCAAAAAACAAAAATAAATATAAAAGACAGTTCACTAATAACAACTAATAACCAAAACAACTACATACATGTTACAGCAATACTACAAAATGAAGAAAAAAGTTTAGAGATGTCAATATATTACACAATTATGAATGGTAGGTTAATAACAATAAGCTTTAGATATTATAATAATAATTCAGAAACAAATTCAGAAGAAAAAGAAATAATAGAAAACACAGAGTTTTATGAGGTTACAAGACCACAAAATGCCACTAACCAAACAATGAGTTTAGTATTAGGAACAATGGCAATACTAATTATAATTCTAACTATAATAATAATAGCAATAAGAATAAAAGACAGAAAACGATTAGACAAAAATATAAAAGACAGAAAAGTAAAGGAATATGGCAAATTTGGTGGATTAATACTATTTTTTTGGACATTATGTTTTTATCAAATTTTATTAAGAATAATAGGAATAAGTAATACATCAAATATTAATAATATAAACTTTTATATAAATGCAGTAAAGTTGCAAACCACAATAATAGTGCTAATAAATATGTATCAAATTTATATAACATTAAAAAGAAAGCAAGAAACTCCAAAAAAAATCATTATATCAAATATAATAATAATGATAACAGGACTACTAATAACAATTATCCGTATAATATATGCAAAAATAAATCCAAACGATTTCTATGATTTAGAATATTTTAAGCAAGAATTAAGTGTTCTAGTATATAGTGTCATATATCCAATTTTATGCATAATATACTTTGCTTTTTCAAAAAGAGTACAAACATATTATTATTTGCCAAGCAAAAGCTATAAAGAAACATGGAGAGATGTAATTAATAAACTAAAAAGGAGTAAAGATGGAAAAAAAGAATAAAAAATTAATAAATAGTTTTAAATGTGCAATACAAGGAATTATACAAGCAATGAAAACAGAAAGAAATGTAAAAATACATATAACAATAATGATATTAGTAATAATATCAGGTATAGTATTTAAAATAGCAAAACAAGAATGGATAACATGTATAATATTATTCGGACTAGTAATATCATTAGAGCTAGTAAATTCAGCAATAGAAACAACAGTAGATATAGCAATGCCAGAAATAAGTGAAAAAGCAAAAAATGCAAAAGACATAGCAGCAGGAGCAGTATTAGTTTCAGCAATATCATCAGCAATTATAGGATTAACAATATTTATACCAAAAATAATTGAGTTTATAAAAAATTAAAAAGGAGGGGGATGTAAATTATGAAAAAAAAGATAAGCATAATATTTGCAATATTAATAATAGTTGCAATTGCAGGAACAATAATATATGTAAAGTCAAAAGAAGAAAAACCAGAAGAAGTAGTAAATCAATATATATCATTAATAAACAATCAGAAGTATGAAGAAATGTATGAAAAAATAACAGACCAATCAAAGCAGAAAATAAGTCAAAGTGATTTTACCAAAAGAAACAAAAATATCTATCAGGGAATTGATGCATATGACATAAAAATAGAAATAAAAGGAATAGAAAAAGACAAAGAAGATAAAACAACAAAAGTAAATTATACAGAGACAATGTCAACATCTGCAGGAAACATAACATTTGACAACACAGCTAAATTAAAAAAAGAAAAGAAGCAATATAAAATAGTATGGTCATCAAGTCAAATATTCCCGCAATTAAGAGATAATGACAAAGTAAGAATAAGCACAATAAAAGCATCAAGAGGAGAAATATTAGATAGGAACGGAAACAAATTAGCAGAAAACGGAAAAATTTCATCTATAGGAATAGTGCCTGGAAAATTGGGAGAAAATAAAGAAGAAAATATAAAAAAGATTTCTGAACTAACAGAAGTTTCGGAAGATTACATAAAAAAACAAATGTCAGCTTCATATGTAAAAGATGATACTTTTGTACCAATCAAAAAAATAGCAATGAACAATACAAACTTAAAAGAGCAATTGTTACAAATTCCAGGAGTAATGATAAACTCAACAGATGCAAGAGTATATCCATATGGAAAAGAAGCTTCACATATAACAGGATATGTCCAACCAATAAGTGCAGAAATATTAGCAGAAAAAGATGGAAAGGGATATAACAGTAGTAGTATAATTGGAAAAACTGGATTAGAGTCAGCATATGAAGATAAAATCAGAGGAATAGATGGTGTAGAAATTTATATAGAAGATTCTGAAGGAAACAAATTAAAAGAAATAGCAAAACAAGATAAACAAGATGGAAAAGACATAAAATTAACAATTGACGCAGATTTACAAACAAAATTATATAAACAATTAAAAGATGACAAAGGATTTTTTGTAGTATTAGAACCACAAACAGGAGAAGTATTAGCACTTGTTAGCACACCAACATTTGATGCAAACGATTTTGTTTTAGGCTTAACAAATGAACAATGGGAACAATTAAATAATGATGAATCAAAGCCATTATATACAAGATTTTTACAATCATATTGTCCAGGTTCTACATTTAAACCAATAACAGCAGGAATAGCATTAACAACACAAGCTATTGACAAAAATTCGGAGGCATCATATAATGGACTAAGTTGGCAAAAAGATAGTAGCTGGGGAGACTATAATGTTACAACACTTACAAGTTATTCAGGAAGCAAGAATGTATTAAATGCACTAATCCATTCAGACAACATATTTTTTGCTCAAACAGCATTAAAAATAGGAAAAGAAAAATTTGCAGAGAATCTAAAAAAATTAGGATTTGGAAGCAAAATAGAATTCCCATTAGATTTAAAAGCATCACAATATGCTAATGGAAAAGATACTATCGACACAGAAATAAAATTAGCAGATACAGGATATGGACAAGGAGATTTATTAATAAATCCAATACATATGGCATCAATATATTCAGCATTCGCCAATGAAGGAAAAATGTTAAAACCATATTTAGAATATGAAGATGGCAAAAAAGAATATATAAATCAAGAAGCATTTTCAGTTGATTCAGCCAATACTGTAAAAGACGGTCTTATTCAAGTTGTAGAAAATCCAACAGGAACAGCAAACGATATGAAGATGGCAGGTGTTACAATTGCTGGAAAAACAGGAACAGCCGAATTGAAAAAATCAAGTGATGATGCAGAAAGCGGAACATTAGGATGGTTTGATTGTTTTACTACAAATAGAAAACAAGGAAACTTGTTAATAGTAGGAATGGTAGAAAATGTACAAAACAACAGCCAAGGTGGCAGTCACTATGTAATTAAAAAAATAAAAAGCATCTTATAAAAAGTAAAGGAATGGAATAATGATAAATATATTATTATGTGGAAATGAAAAGGTATTTGATGGGGCACTAACAGAGCTAATATCAATAACAAACAAAACTAAAGAACCAGTAAACTGTTATATATTTACAATGGATTTAACACGAGTAAAACAAGAATATACAGCAATAACAGATATTCAAATAAGATTCTTGCAAAAAGTAGTAGAATCTAAAAATCCAGAAAACAAAATAACAAAAATTGATGTAACACATATTTATGAAAAAGAATTTGGAAAATGTGCTAATGAAAATGCATATTGCACACCATATACATTATTACGTCTATTAGCAGATATAATACCAAACATTCCAAACAAGCTATTATATTTAGATATAGATATGATGGCTGCAAGCGACATATCCGAATTATATAACATAGACATAAATGATTATGAATATGCTGCTGTAAGAGAAAAATACGGTTCAAAAATTATAAGACCAGATTATATAAATGCAGGAATGTTATTATTAAACATGGAAAAAATAAGAGAAACAAAATTATTGGAAAAAGCACGTAATTTAATAAAAACTAAAAAAATGTTATTTGCAGACCAAGACGCAATATTTCGTTCTACAACAAAAAAGAAATTATTACCAAGAAAATTTAATGAACAATCAAAATTCAACAAGAAAGAAACAGTAATATGTCATTTTTGCAAACGCCTATTATGGAGACCATATCCACATACAGAAAATTATAAACAATGGAATGTAGAGCAAGTACATAAAATTCTAAAATGTCACGCATTTGATGAAGATTTAAATGAATATGTTAAATTAAAGGAGAAGATAGGAGTAGAAATAAATGAAAAATAAAGAAGTAATACCAGTATTTTTTGCAGTTGATGATGGATACATACCATTTTTAGGAGTAACATTAGAATCTTTAATAGAAAATACATCAGCTAATAACAAATATGAAGTAAAAATTTTATACACAAATGTATCAAAAGAAAATAAAGAAAGAATAAAAAAATACGAAAAAGAAAATATAAATATAGAGTTTGTAGACCTAAACAAACAATTAAAAGAAATAGAAGGAAAATTATATACACGTAACTATTTTTCTAATACAACATATTACAGACTATTTATTCCAGAATTATATCCACAATATAAAAAAGCAGTTTATATTGATAGTGATACAATTTGTTTAACAGATATTGCAGATTTATACAATATAAATATGGAATATAATTTAATAGCGGCAGTACCAGATGGGGCAATACAAGCAATAAAGGAATTCCAAGATTATGTAGAAATAGTAGTAGGTGTTGCAAATTACAACAATTATTTCAATGCTGGTATTATGGTAATGAACTTAGAAGAATTAAGAAAATATAAATTCCAAGAAAAATTTATTTACATGCTAGGAAAAATAAGATTCGAAGTAGCACAAGATCAAGACTATTTAAATAGACTTTGCAAAGGAAGAGTAAAATTATTAGATTATTCTTGGAACAGAATGCCAGTAATGGGAAAACAAGATGGTGATATAAATATTATACACTATAACTTAGGAGCAAAACCATGGTATTTTGATAATGTTTTATACCAAGAACATTTTTGGAAATATGCTAAAAAAACTAATTTCTATAATGAAATCAAAGAAATTGGGGCACAATATACAGAAGCAGACAAAGAAAAAGATGATGCTAATAGTTCAAAACTTATTGAATTAGCAAAAATAGAAACAGAATGTGTAGGAGACGATAGAATAAATAGGAGATAGTTTAATGAAAAAGATAAAATTATTAACGTTATCAAAAAAATACAAAAAAGAAATAGCTAATACAGAAAAAACAATACAGAAATCTGAATATAGAGTACAAGTATTAAAAAAAATAGAAGAACTAGAAAAACAAGGAAAATTTGATGTAGATGCAGAAGATGATCCACCAACAATAGTCTTAACACCAGAAAATATAGACTATCTAAGAAAAAAAACATCAAGCAAATTAAAAAGAGTATTTGCAAATGAAATGGGAGAAAAATTTTTAGACAATCTATTAAAAAACAACAAATTAATAATAAAACAAATAAATGGAATGGAAAATTTGAGCAAGATATCTACAGGAGCAATAGTAACATGTAATCATTTTAATCCATTTGACTGTTTTACAATAGAAAAGGTTTTTAGACTATCAGGAAAAATAGAAGAAAAAAGATTATATAAAGTAATAAGAGAGGGAAATTATACTAATTTTCCGGGATTATATGGATTTTTCTTTAGAAATTGCGACACATTGCCATTAAGCTCAAACAAAAAAACAATGGTAGAATTTATGAAAGCAGTAGATGAATTATTAAAAAAAGGTGATTTTATATTAATTTATCCAGAACAAAGTATGTGGTGGAATTATAGAAAGCCAAAGCCACTAAAACCAGGAGCATTTAAAATAGCATCAAGAAATAATGTACCTGTAATCCCAATATTTATAACAATGCAAGACAGTGAAAAGATAGACAGTGAGGGTTTTCCAATACAAGAATATATAGTAAATATTGCAGAACCAATATACCCTGAAAAAGGATTAACATTAAAAGAAAACACAGAAAAAATGATGAGTAATAATTTTGAAATGTGGAAAAAAATATATGAAAATTTTTATGGAATACCACTAGAATACACTACTGAAAATGTAAAATTGGAAAAAGAAGTAACAAATATATAACAATTTTAAAAAAGGAATTTATATGAAAAAAGAAAAAGTAATTTATTATGATGATGAATTAAATAATGAATTTTCTGCAGCACAAATTATTCCAAAAAGGATTGATGAAAAATATAAATATATTCACAAAAATCCAATTTGGAATTTGTGCTCTTTCCTATTACAACAAGTTTTAAGTATACCAATAAAAATATTATACTCCAAAATAAAGTTTCACATAAAATATATAGGAAAGGAAAAGTTAAAAAAATATAAAAAAGAAGGATATTTTGTATATGTAAATCATACACAACCATTTGCTGACACATTTATTCCAAGTAATCCCATTTATCCTAAAAAAAACTTTTTTATAGTAAACCCAGAAAATGTATCAATGAAATTTGTAGGAAATACCGTCCAAATGTTAGGTGCAATTCCAATACCAAGTAATAAACAAGCAATGAAAAATTTTTTAGAAACAATAAGAAAACATATAGAAAAAAATCATAGTATAACAATATATCCTGAAGCACATATTTGGCCATATTATACAAAAATAAGACCATTTAAAGATGTATCATTCAAGTACCCAATCCAATTAGAAACTCCAACGTTTTGCATGACAAATACATATCAAAAATA
>ULMM01061106.1_pt1 | contig 11307 bp, 11 predicted proteins | sample 1951661 | NCBI WGS metagenome assembly ULMM01 (sample SAMEA4835551, study PRJEB28245) | human gut metagenome | biome: gut microbiome; material: fecal sample | place: Denmark | collected 2008 | reverse complement strand
TCCAAGTTCGTCCAACTGCAAATATAGTAATTAGTAAATGCACAGCCGAAAGTTATTTAGAAAATTCAAAACCACTATTTGAGCCATTAATTTCAAAATATTACGAACAATTTGTAAATTCAAGTCTTTACACAGGATATACAACAAATGCTACTCTTGGAGATTTTTTTGATAGAATGGTCTGTTATGCATGTGAACCTTCTGCAATTTTAGGTGGCATCAATTTAAATCTACAAGATTCAGATAACAAAAATACAGCAACTGTTAACAAAGAAGCTTTAGATAAATCCAATTTTTCTAGTTTAAAAGGAAGCACAAGCTCTGAAAATATTGGTATTGCAGTTTTTAAAGATGGTACTCTTGTAGGTGAATTAAATGCAATAGAATCTTTAGCATATATGTGTATTAGTAACAATTTAAAAGGTTTCCAAATTTCAGTTCCTAATCCAAATGTAGAAAATGCATATATTGATGTATATTTAACCCCTTCTAAACTATCAAAAACTAAAGTTTCACTAGTTAATGGCTCTCCATATATTAATGTTAATTGCCAATTTTCTGGTCAAATATTATCTATGGAAAAAAATGCAAATTACTTAGAAGCATCTTCACTTTCAAAAATTTCTGACTCGTGTAACAGATATTTAGAATATGTTTTTAGTCAATATTTATACAAAACATCTAAAGAATTTAAAAGTGACATTAATGGATTTGGAAAAAATGCTAAAAAATTATTTGCCACTTCAGAAAAATTTGAAAATTATAATTGGAGAGATACTTATTCAGATAGCTTTTTCAATGTACATGTTAAAGTCAATGTAAAATCTGCCTCATTAATTAGTAATTCTTAATTACACAAGAAAGGAGCCACAATGCAACTATTTTTTAACGTTTTTGTTTTAATTTTTTCAATTGGTCTCGGAATTCATTCAATTGCCTATGGTTTATATGAAATTAGGCAAAATAAAAATAAGGCAGGTGGAATAGTTTTTATACTATTCAGCCTAGCCATATTAATTTTTGCAAATATTGTACTAATATTTAAATCTTAAACTATTTCAAAATCTATTTGCCTTAACATTTTACTTGCTGATTTTACTTTTATTTTTACTTTATCTCCTATTTGATAGGTTGTATTGGTCTTTTCTCCAATCAGCCTTTTTCTATTCTCATCATAAATAAAATACTCATTTCCTAAATCTTCAAATCTAATTAAGCCTTCTACAGTATTTGGTAATTCTACAAACATACCAAACTGAGTAACTGATGATACAATTCCTTCATATTCTTCTCCAATTTTATTCTCCATGTATTCAGCCTTTTTCAAATTCTCACTTTCTCTTTCTACCTTTGTAGCAACCTTTTCTCTTTCTGATGATTCTCTTGCTCTATCTTCTGCCTTTTTACCATATTCTTCTATCCAGTTTTCTGGTACATCATAATTATCTGCTAAATATTCTGATATTATCCTGTGTATAAATAAATCTGGATATCTTCTTATTGGTGATGTAAAATGGCAATAATACTTGCTAGCTATACCAAAATGTCCTCTGTTTTCCGCTTCATATCGTGCAACTTTTAATGTTCTTAAAACAAGATTAGATACAACTTTTTCTACTTCTGTTCCTTTTACTTTTTCTAATATTTTTGCAAATTCTGTTGGATATACTTTCTCATTTGTTATTTTTATTTTCATTCCAAAATTAAACAAAAACTTATTTAGTTCTTTTACTTTATCTATATCTGGCTCTTCATGAACTCTATATATAAATGGTGATTGTAACCAATAAAATTTCTCTGCTATTGTTTCATTTGCAGATAACATAAACTGTTCTATAATTTCATTACTAAAAGATGTTTCATATTTTTCTATATTTACAACCCTACCATTTACATCTAAATCAATTTTACTTTCTGGTATATCTAAGTTTAAATACCCTTGTTCTACTCTTCTATTTTTTAATATTGTCGCTAGTTCTGCCATCAACTCAAAATCTTTTATATATGGTGCATATCTTTTTAAAACCTTATCATCAGATTTATCTAAGATCTTTTGCACATCATGATAATTCATTCTTTCTGTTACATTTATTATTCCTTTATACACTTCAGAAGAAATTACTTTTCCTTCCTTATTTATTTCCATACTACAAGATAATGTAAATCTATCCTCTCCGGCATTTAAGCTACATATTCCATTTGAAAGTTCGTGTGGTAACATTGGTATTACTCTTCCAAGCATATATATACTTGTCCCTCTTATTAATGCTTCTTCATCTAAAAAAGATCCTTCTTTTACATAATAGCTAACATCTGCAATATGCACATCTAAGCGATAATTTTCATTTTTTAATTTTGTAACTCTTACAGCATCATCTAAATCTTTGGCATCCTCACCATCTATAGTAAATATTACATCATTTCTATGATCAATTCTATTGGGTATATCTTTTTTATCAATTTTATTACCACATCTTTCTGCTTCTTTTACTACTTGTTTAGGAAATTCAGCCGGCAACTTATACTCTTTTATAAGAGATAACATATCTACACCTGCTTGATCTGTTCTTCCCAATACTTCTATAACTTTTCCTTCTGCATTTTTCCCTTTTTTTGGATATTTAGTAATTTTTACTAATACCTTATAATTATTTTTTGCTCTTCCAAAATTTGATTTTGATATAAATATATCTGTTCCCAAATTTTTGTCATCTGGTACTACAAATCCAAAATTTCGGTTATTTTGAAAAGTTCCTACAACTGTATCTTTTTCATGTTTTATTATTTTTTCTACTTTTCCTTCTGCTTTTTTTGTTTTTTCTTTTTCTTCTAATATTTCTATTAATACTTTATCTCCATTTAATGCATTATTAGTATTTTCTTTTGATATATATATTTCTTGATCTTCTCCTATATCTACAAAACCAAATCCTTTTGCATTTTTTCTAAATATTCCTTCTTTACTAGTCATTTTTTCCCCTCTCATAAAAAATTTAAGAACCAATTGTGATATAAAATACCATATCCCAATTGGTTCTGTGACTAAAATAATTTTTGGCTTTTTAATGCTATTAATGTTGCTTCTTCTACCAGTTGTGCTCTTGTTCTGCCGATTAGTTTTTTTGTACTCTTTAAACCTTTTTTCTTTAAATAAATATGTAAAGTACTTTCTCTAATCTCTTCAATATCCTCAGCTGGGATATTAAATGCTGAACTTTTCCCCATCAACATCTTTTTGTTATTTGAAATACAAACAACTTGAACATTAAAATATTTGCCAAAAAACTCCTCTATGCCTGCTTCACAGCTAACATAGAAATCTGCTTTTTCAACACAACCTTTCAGGTTTTCTAACCTATTTATTGCTCCTTTATAAGTCTCTTCATTAAAAGGTTGTTCTGAAACTCCTGAGGGAACTACACATGTTATAACTTCTAATTCCTCTTCATTGATTCTTAAGAACCGCAAAAAAGCAGATTGAATACCAAGTATTTTCTCGGTATTTTTTGTTGCAATAGCTATCCGTATTTTCTTCATAGCTTTATCCTCCTTGGGCTTTTATATTTATATTTTATCACATTTTTTGGAATTTTTCAACATTTATGTTACCTTCCGTCATAATAATCATAATTACCACGAGAAAGTTCTTTATATGGTAAAAAATGTGTCTTTTTTTCTTCAAATTCTTTTTCATCAAATGGTCTTAATATTCCTTGTTCAACATCTATCAAATATTTTTGATTCTCAATATTTAAAACTAAACATCTTATATATCTTGTTGATTCATTAGTTTCTCCTTCTATTTTTTTCCATATTTTTTCTCTATCTTTTGACCCCAAACGTGTATCAACAATTTCTTTCATGTATTCATATATGCCTTGTGAATCTATTTTATATTTTTTCATTAAAACTTCAAGTGCCTTTTTAAAAAATTCCACATCTTCATTTTCTTCTATTTCAGTAACATCTTCATTTGATTTATTTTCATTTGCTTCATCTATATCTTCTTGAATTTTAATTATAGCATGTTCACCTTTATTCTGGTTAAACTTATCTAATGCTGTTTTAAATTTGTTTTTCTCATCTTCTAATATAACAATTCCTTCTGCTGTTAAATCTGTTTTTAATCTTGTTAAATCCTTAATATTAAAAAAGTTGTCAGTATCCAAAGCAACACTATAGTCATCACATGTTAATCCTACAAAATAATGTGTAAGACCTTTGTCCCAATGTATACAAACTTCATAGTCTTTTTTATCCTTTAATAATTCTTTTAATGATTTTGCAAGATACCTAGATAATTCAAAACATATTCTCCTGTTATGTCCTTCTCTATTTTTTTCCCATTCTTCATCAATGTCTCTTCCATACCAATCTGGCAAAGTAAAAGTATCATCATCTATTTTTCGTATATATGAAATTAAATTATCATCATATGTGTAATTTTTACATATAAAATCAAACACATCTAAAATTTTATCTTCTGTATTCATTTCATCATTATTAGTTAATTCATTAACATGTTCTTGTAACTCTTCACTTATCTTCCATGGTACTTTATCATATACAATATCCTCACCTATTTGTTCTTCTTTTTCATTTTTTTCCGGTTCCACAACTAATACATGTTTTCTATGAAAATGTACTCCTATCAACTCATTTAATCTATTTAGATTATCTATATTTACATCCATCTCAATATTCTCCTTATATGATTTATATGTTATTATTTTAACTATCCTCCATAATATGGATACTGATGTTCTTGTGGATTGAACACAAATTCTTTTAAATCTTCCCTATTTACTACTTTCATTTCTTGTTCTACAGTATCTATTAAATATGTTTTTCCGTCAAAATCAAACAAAATACATCTAACATATCTTTTCTCTGCTCCACCTTTTATCTCTTTCCATATTTTTTCAATCTCAATTCCTTGATTTTCTACTTTTGCTCTTGTGTATTCCATAAATCCTTGAGAATCTATATTATATGATTTTAATATTTTTACAACTTCATTAAGATATTTTATAACATCATTTTCAGCAAATTTATTTTTTGCTTCTTCCATTTCTAGCAAATCTACTAGCCTTCCTTTGTTATAATTATCAATTGCATCTTTTAATTTTCCTGTTTCATCTCTTAATATTGTAATTCCATCAAGTGTTAAACCTAATTTTAATCTTGTTAAATCTTTTATTTTATTAAAATTATCTAAATCTAATATTGCACTATAATCATCACCTGTTAATCCTACAACATAATGTAAATTTTCTTTGTCTCCAACCATAAAGGCTTCTAATTTTTTGTTTTCACCTAATAATTCATTTATTGCTTTTGCATAAATTCTAGCAAATTCATAACAAATCCTTCTATTATGTTTTTTTCTATTTTCTATCCAAGTATTACCAACAATTCTTCCATACCAATCAACTGCTATGTATTTTATATTATTTATATCACTTGCATCTCTTTTAAAAAAGTATAAAACATTATCATCATATATGTAATTTAAGCATATTTTTTCATATACTTTTAAAATTTTTTCTTCGAAACTAAGCGTATCATCTTTTTGTAATTCTTTTACCAATTCTTCAATATTTTCTTCCACTTCCCATTTAACCTGATCATATTCAATCCAATCTTCTTTTAATTTTCTGCCTGGTTCTAATATTATTTTATAATCTCCTTCTACATTTTCTTTTACTTCTTCATAGAATTTTTTTATGTATTCATCTCTATCCATTTAAACTTCCCCCTATTTTTTGTTTTTAAATATATCATTTAATCCAGTTGAAACATTGTATTTTACAACTAAATTATTGTCATCTGCTTTTATTTTTCCCTTTTTTATTAAATTTTGATATACATTTGCAGCTATTAATTTTTTATATACTTGATCTAATTTTTCTTTTTTTACTCCAACACTTTCTAACACAACAAAAGCTTGCTCTTTACTTATTTTGAAAAAAAATGCTTCGTCTTTTAAGTATTCTGCAATTCTTTTGTTATTATCATAATTTCTTTTTTTATCTTTTAACAATTCCATCATTGCTTCATTCATAACCATAATTACTTTAAATTCATCCATATTAGTATTCCCCTTTTTTCTATACTTTGTAACAAAAAAGCACAATTAAAAAACATTGTGCCTTTTTTATGCCATATATAATATTCCTAAACCAATTGATAATATTGCAAATACTATTGCTAATATTATAGTCCATCTTTTTTGTTTTCCTTCTTTAGTTCTACCTTTGTTTTTTTCATAAAAATTGTTTGTTGATGAACCTGTAATTGTTGAAGATAGTCCCCCATCTTCTTTTGTTTGGATTAATGCTAGTATAATCATTGCTAATGCAATTATAAAATATACAATCGTTAAGATAGTTTTTGCTATTTCCATTCTCTAATTTTCCTCCCTAATTTTCCTGTTAAATTTTCTTATTTATTTTATCATACTTTTATAAAAATTGCAAATATTTTGTATATTTTTTAAAAAATTTTATTGTCTTATTTTTCTATTACAATATTAACATTTTTATTAAAAGACTTAGCATCTTCAACTATTTTTTCTAACTTTGTACATGAACCTTTTAAAATTATTTTAGCATTATTTTCTGTTGCAGTTCCATAACCGAAAGCAAGCAAAATAATCTATTTTACTATTAACATCCAAAATTTTGCCTGTTACACTTGCATTAATTTCTACTGTTCCATTCAAAAGTTGGCAATCTCCAAACGTATATTGCAAATTTGTTACATTTTTCGGAACAACTATATTAATATTAGTTAACTTTTTGCATTGTGAAAAAGTACCATACATATTAGTTACACTTTCCGGAATACTACTATTAAATCTTTGTAAACTTTTACACTGATCAAATGTAGATCTCATACTTGTAACTCCTTCAGGTATCTCTTTGTCAAATGCTTTTAATTTTTCACACAAAAAAAATGTACCTTTCATTGTTTTTAAATTTTTTGGAAGTTCTTTATCAAAATTTGCTAATTCCCCACATCCCAAAAATGTTTCTTCCATAGTTGTAACAGTATCTGGTATATTTTGATTAAAATTTTCAAGACTTGTACATTTATAAAATGTCCATCTCAAACTTTCAAGTTTAGGTGGTAAATTTGTTATATTTACAAGTTTACCACATCTTGAAAACGTGCTTTGCATATTAGTTACTGTTGAAGGAATTTCCGGTGTAGTAACAAAATCATCAAAATCATTTTTAAGATTTATAAAAGTATCTTTCAGACTCGTTACAGGAACAAAATCCTTATCTGTTTTTGCTTTTATATACATAGGTACTGTCCCTTGAATTTTTCCATCTATAATTTTGCCTAAATATCCTTTAGTTTCATTAGCACCATTTGTATCATTAATATCATCAATATCATTTAACGTATATGTACCATCTTTTAATGTATATTCCCATAAATCCATATTAACACTTTTACCATCTGTACCTATTCCAATAACTCCATTATTTCTTTCTTCTTTTTGCTCTTCTGGTGCTTTTGCATTTTGCTTAATTTCGCTCCAGTTTTTTCCGCTTTTAACCTCACCAGACACAACATCATATTCTCTATTGCTATCTACAAAAATAACAGAAAAAGTAGAATCTCCATTATCACTAACAATTGTTTTTCCTTCTTTGTATTGTTTATCCATTTCACTTTGTAAATTTGATTGATTCATTCTTTTATTATCTTTTACTACATTAACTACTGCTAATTGCACTATCTCTTTTTCTTGTGATATTTGTGTATTTTCTTTTGCTTCTGTTGCTCTTTTTAAAATTCCATTATCTCCATTTAATGCATTAATTGTTATTGTTGATAATATTAGCAACACTATTACTGTTATTACTAATGAAACGAGCGTAATTCCTCTTGAGTTCTTTTTAGTCGAATATTGACTAATCCTAAACTTTTCTTTTGAATTCATTCAAATTCCTCCTCAATGTTATTTATATTATTATGCACATCACAACTTAATCATATACAAAATTCAATAAAAGCTATATAATTAAAAGTAAAAAACATAATCCATTAATATAATAACATTTGGTATTAAAAAGTGCAATACTTTTGTGTGGTGTTTTAAAAATGTTAATATAAAAAAGCCTCAAGCTTATCTTAATAATAAAACATGAGACTTTTATAATATCTATTAATACATTCCATCCATTCCTGCACCCATACCTGCATTGTTATTACCACAATTGCATTTATCTTCTGGAACATCTGTTACTATACTCTCTGTAGTCAATACCATAGAAGCAATAGATGCTGCATTTTGTAAAGCACTTCTTGTTACCTTTGTCGGATCAACAATTCCAGCCTTTTTCATATCAACATATTCCTCTTTACTTGCATCAAAGCCTATTCCAGCTTTTGATTGTTTAACTTTATCAACTATTACAGCTGGTTCCAATCCTGCATTTACAGCAATTTGTTTTGCTGGTTCTTCTAATGATTTAAGTACAATCTTTGCACCTAATTTTTCTCCACCATCTAATGTTTCTACAAATTTTTCAACCTTTGGAATTACATTTATTAATGCTGTTCCTCCACCTGCTACAATACCTTCTTCAACTGCTGCCTTTGTTGCTGATAAAGCATCTTCAATCCTTAATTTTTTATCTTTCATTTCTACTTCTGTTGCAGCTCCAACTTCTATAACAGCTACACCACCAGCAATTTTAGCCAATCTTTCTTGTAAACCTTCTTTATCATAGCTACTTGTTGTTTCTTCTATTTGAGTTCTTATTTGTTTAACTCTTTCTGCTATTTTTTCTTTATTTCCCATACCATCAACAATTATTGTATTTTCTTTTTGTACTTTTACTTGTTTTGCTCTTCCTAATTGTTCAATTTGTACATCTTTTAATTCTAATCCTAAATCAGATGTTATTACTTCTCCACCTGTTAAAATTGCTATATCTTCCAACATTGCTTTTCTCTTATCACCAAATCCAGGTGCTTTTACTGCTACTACATTTAGAACTCCTCTTAATTTGTTTAAAACTAATGTTGACAAAGCTTCTCCTTCAATGTCATCACAAATTATTACTAATTTTCCAGATTGTTGCATCAAAGCTTCTAATAGTGGCAATACTTCTTGTATATTACTAATTTTTTTATCTGTTATTAAAATATATGGATTTTCTAGTATTGCTTCCATTTTTTCTGTATCTGTTACCATATATGGAGATACATATCCTTTATCAAATTGCATTCCTTCTACAACATTTAATTCTGTATTTGATGTTTTGGATTCTTCTATTGTTATAACACCATCTTTAGATACTTTTTCCATTGCTTCTGCTATTAAATCTCCAACCTCTTGATTGTTTGCAGAAATACTTGCAACTCTTGCTATATCCTCTTTTCCATTAACATCTGAACTAATTTCTTTTAGTTCATCTACTGCAACTTTTACTGCTTTATCAATTCCTCTTTTCATTGTCATTGGGTCTGCACCTGCTGCTACATTTTTTACTCCTTCTTTTATCATACTTTGTGCTAAAACAGTCGCTGTTGTAGTTCCATCACCTGCTACATCATTTGTTTTTTCAGATACTTCTTTTACAATTCTTGCACCCATATTTTCAAATTTATCTTCCAATTCTATTTCTTTTGCTATTGTTACACCATCATTTGTAATTAAAGGTGCTCCAAAACTTTTATCTAAAACTACATTTCTTCCTTTTGGTCCTAATGTTACTTTAACTGTATCAGCTAATTTGTTTACTCCCTCTAACAAAGATTTTCTAGCTTCTTCTCCGAATTTAATTTGTTTTGCCATTTTATATCATCCTTTCTTAAATTAATTTAGACAATTACAGTCCATTATTTTTTTTTTAGATTCCTTATTCTACAATTGCTAAAATATCATCTTGTTTTACTATTAAATATTCTTCTCCTTCATATTTAACTTCTGTTCCTGCATATTTGCTAACTATTATATTATCTCCTTTTTTTACTGCCATTTCTTCTAGTTTTCCATCTACTTTTTCTCCTGGTCCAACTTCTATTACTTCAGCTATTTGTGGCTTTTCCTTTGCAGCACTTGCTAGTATTATTCCACTTTTTGTTGTTTCTTCTCCTTCTTTCATTTTTATTAACACTCTGCTTCCTAATGGTTTAATCATATTAATTACCTCCTTATATTTTGCTAATTAATTGAATTTTAGCACTCTTTTTGTTTGACTGCTAATAATATATACCCTATTTTTTCCATTGTCAAGTACTTTTTTTACTTTTCACAAAACTTTCACATTTATATATTATTTAACTTGCAAAAATTTTATGCCCAATAGAACAAAAGTAAAAATTAATAGCATCAGAAAAAGTAGAGCTTAGAATAATCTAAGCTCTACCGAGGTCCTTAAAATAAATTAGTTGTTAAAATTGGTCTTCGACCTTTATTTTTTACTAAACCAACATATGTAATCAGTTCTTGTAAATATTTTTGATATTTAACATAATCGTCTTCTAATGTTGCTTCAGCAAAACCACCTTGAATCTGGCCTACACCAGAAATCACTCTAGTTTTATTTACAATATCATTAGGAGTATCAGAATCACTCCAATCTTCATTTACAACTTCCACAATAATTGCTGTTCCTTTAGCAACACTCTTTCGAGTTTCTTTGATGATTTTAGTATTTAAAGATTGTTTGTATTTTTCAAATACTGCATCTAAATCTCCTTCTACCATTGTTCTAATAACCAAAGGATTACCTTTTAATGCAACAAAATATGTTTGTACACCAGTTTCTACATTAGTAGCATATATGCTACCAACTTCCCATTCAAGGTCTTCCCAATTCCGTTTTGTGTTGTCTTTTTTTCTTTTTGCCATAATAACATGGACCTCCTTAGTATAATAAAATTTTTTAGTACAAATATATTATACACCAAAATCTCAAAATTTTCAACATCTAAAATTATTGTCCAAAATTATAGTTTTTAGAGAACCATGACATATAATCAAATGCATCTAATGTATTTGGCAAATCATATGTTACACCTTGTGTATCTACTGTAATAGATGTTACTACTGGTGGATTTACTGGTGTACTAACCTCTGATTTTGAACTATCACCCTTTTCAGAATCAGCAGCTTTTACCTCTACACCTTCTATTTTATGTACAACATCCATTCCTTCTATAACTTTTCCAATAGGTGTATATAATCCATTTAAACCTGCATTTTCTTTTGTCATTATAAAGAATTGAGCATTACCAGAATTATATGATTCATCTTTCAAATCTGATGAATATTGAGTA
>ULMM01024992.1_pt1 | contig 11320 bp, 9 predicted proteins | sample 1951661 | NCBI WGS metagenome assembly ULMM01 (sample SAMEA4835551, study PRJEB28245) | human gut metagenome | biome: gut microbiome; material: fecal sample | place: Denmark | collected 2008 | reverse complement strand
CTATCATACTTTCTCCACGCACTGTAAGCATAAAGCTTTCGCTGTTTCCAACAAAATCAATTGGAATCGGAAATGTGTCTGTTACATTTTCTACTGCAAGTATTGGTGCACCTGCTGTTATTTTTCCTATAACTGGAACATCAACTAATTCTCTTCCATTGTATAGAGGCTTTGGAGAAGGTTTTTCGTTATCTGCAAGTCCTCCTTTTAATACTCTTAAAGTTCTTCCTTTTTGGTCTTCTTTTTTAATATATCCTTTTTTAGTTAATTTTGCCAAATATCCATGAACTGTTGCTGTTGAACTTAATCCAACTGCTTTTCCTATTTCTCTTACTGATGGTGGGTATCCTTTTTCATTTATTTGTTTTTCTATAAATTTTAGTATAGCTCTTTCTCTTTTATTTAAGTCAGTCATTTCTTCTTTACTCACTATTAATCACTCCCGAAAATCTATTTGCCTATATAGTATCATAAGTTTTTTTAGTTGTCAAACAAATTTTTGGATTTTTTTAATCAAACCATTCCATTTCCCAATCCATGAATTTTACTGTGTCTCCTTCTTTTATTCCCATTTGTTTTAATCTATCTTCTACTCCTAAAAATCTAATACTTTTTTGGAAATAATATAAAGATTCATTATCTTCTAAGTTTGCTCTTCTTAGTATTTTTTCTATAGCTGGGCCATCCACAATATATACACCATTTTCTATTCTTACATTAAATCCTTCTTCTTCTTTCTTTAATGTATATACTTTCTTTTCTTCAACTTCTTCTACATCTTCTTTTGGTAAATCTTTTAGTACTTTTGATACATGTGTAAATAGTTCTTTTAATCCTTCCCCTGTTGCTGCTGATATTTTAAATATTTCTATATTTTTTTCTTTTGCTAGTTTTTCTAATTGCTCATATAATGTTTCATCTTGCATTGCATCTATTTTGTTAGCCACTATTATTTGTTTTCTTGTGCTTAATTTTTCACTATATTTTTTTAATTCTTTGTTTATTGTATTAAAGTCATCTACTGGATTTCTTCCTTCTGAGCCAGAAACATCAATAACATGTAATAAAAGTCTTGTTCTTTCTATATGTCTTAAAAATCTTAAACCTAATCCTGTACCTTCGCTTGCGCCTTCTATAATTCCTGGTATGTCTGCAAGTACAAAGCTATCTCCAAATTCTGTTTTTACAACTCCTAAATTTGGTTCTAATGTTGTAAAATGATAATCTGCAATTTTAGGTCTTGCTGATGTTACTCTTGAAAGTATTGTAGATTTTCCGACACTTGGGAAACCTATAAGTCCAACATCTGCTAGTAGCTTTAATTCTAATATTACTTCTTTTTCTATTCCTTTTTCTCCATCTTGTGCAAATCTTGGAGCTTGTCTTGTTGATGTTGCGAAATGTGAATTTCCTTTTCCTCCTCTTCCTCCTGGAAGTATTAACTCACATTGTCCTTCTTTAGATAAATCTGCAATTAACTCTCCTGTTTCTGCGTCTTTTACAACTGTTCCAATTGGTACTTTAATATATAAATCTTCTCCAGATTTTCCGAAAGCATCTATTTCCACTTCCGTTTTGACCATTTTCTGCTTTATATTTTTTATTATACCTAAAATTTATTAATGTATTTGAATCCGGGTCAACAATAAAATATACGTCTCCACCCTTTCCGCCATCTCCGCCGTCTGGGCCTCCTGCTGCTACATATTTTTCACGTCTAAATGTAACTGCACCATTTCCTCCGGTTTCCTGATTTAATTATTATTTTTGTATAGTCTATAAACATTATTCTTCTCCCTGAATTTATTTTTTATTATTATATATCATTTATTAGGCTCTTATAAAATTCCAATTCTGCTTTTTACATCTTCTAATGTTTTTGATGCTAGTTTTCTTGCATTTTCTGCACCCTGTGTATATACTTTTTCTAGATATTCTTTATTATTTAAGATCTCCTTATATTTGTCTTGAATTGGTTTTAATTTTTCTATAACTGAGTTTGCAACTGCTGTTTTAAAGTCTCCATATCCTTTTCCTTCAAATTCTGTTTCTATTTCTTTCATTGTTTTATTTGTAATTGCTGAATATATTTGCATTAAGTTGCTTACACCTGGTTTGGCTTCAGAATCAAATCTAACTTTGTTCTCAGAATCTGTTACAGCCTTTTTAAATTTTTTAAGTATTACTTCTGGCTCATCTTCCAAAAATATTACATCATTTAAATTTTTAGCGCTTTTACTCATTTTGCTTTCTGGGTCTTGAAGTCCCATAATTCTTGCACTTGATTTTCTTACATATGCATCCGGTATTACAAAAGTTTTGCCATATAATTTATTAAACCTTTCTGCAATATCTCTTGTTATTTCTAAATGTTGCCTTTGGTCTTCTCCCACTGGAACCAAATCTGCTTGGTAAAGCAATATATCTGCTGCCATTAATGCTGGATATGTAAATAAACCTGCGTTTATGTTGTCTGCATGTTTTGCTGATTTATCTTTAAATTGAGTCATTCTTGATAATTCTCCCATATATGTATAGCAATCTAATATCCATCCTAATTCTGCATGTTCTTTTACTTGCGATTGTATAAATATTGTGTTTTTTTCTGGATCTAGTCCTGCTGCAATATAAATAGCAAGTATTCTTAAAGTATTATTTTTTAATTCTTCTGGATCATTCCTAACTGTAAGAGAGTGAAGATTTGCAATCATATAATAACAGTCATATTCTTCTTGCATTTTTACCCAATTATCTATTGCTCCTAGATAATTACCTAATGTTAATCTTCCTGTCGCTTGTATTCCACTTAATATTATTTTTTTACTCATATATATCACTCCTAGATTTATTAATTTATTTATACATTATATACTATTTTTTTTATTATTACAATAAAAGTAAATTGGAAAGTTTCTAATAAACCTTTAATTAAAAAAACTCCTCAAATCTTTGAAGAGTTTTTCTTTATTTTTTAGGCTTCTTCTTGGTAAACACTTACTTGTTTTTTGTCTTTACCTTTTCTTTCGAACTTAACTTTTCCATCTACTACTGAATATAATGTATCATCACTACCTTTTTTTACATTAATTCCTGGATGTATTTTTGTTCCTCTTTGTCTTACTAATATATTTCCTGCTAGAACGAATTCTCCGTCTGCTCTTTTCACTCCTAAACGTTTTGACTCACTGTCTCTACCGTTCTTAACACTACCTTGACCTTTTTTATGTGCCATCTATAATTCACTCCCTTCACGTTTTCCTACAATCTATCTTTTTTATTTACTACTATGCTTCAACTTTTTCTTCTTTTTTTGTAGCTGTTTTCTTTGCTGTTGTAGCTTTAGTTGTTGTTTTTTTTGCTGTTGTAGTTGTTTTTGCTGCTGGTTTTTCAGCTGTTTCTGCTTTTTCAGCTTTAGCTGCTGCAGTTTTTATTGATGTTATTTCAACTTTTGTATAAGGTTGTCTATGTCCTTGTTTCTTTCTTTCATTCTTTTTAGCTTTCATTTTGAAAACGATAATTTTTTTACCTTTTCCATGAGCTACTACTTTACCTTCTACTTTAACACCTTTTACGTAAGGGTTACCAACTTGTACTTTTCCATCATCAGATACTAATATTACTTTATCAAAAGTAACTTTTTTTCCTTCTTCTGCATCTAATTTTTCAAAAAATACTACGTCTTTTTCTTCTACTTTGTATTGCTTTCCACAAGCTTCAATTACTGCGTACATTCTTTATACGACCTCCATTTTTCTAATACTCGCTAAGATTACAACTTAGGTAACTATTATATTAATAGTATTTAAACCTAACTTATGCGGCTTACAGATGAACATTTTACCATAGTTTACATTGTTTGTCAAACATTTTTTAGTAAAAATTCATCTATATTTTTCGCTCTTTTAATATGCTACCTCTTTGCACTTACTCAACGCGCTTTCTTTACTATAAAATAATTTACAATACTCAATTTCTAATCTCATATCTGAATTTAATCTTCCATATATAAACATCATATCATTTCTTTTTAAATATTTTAAAGCATAATCTGCTATATTGTTGTACCCTATTACTTTTATTTCTTGTTTATCTAGTGTTTGTATCTTAAATGTTACTTTCGAAAATTTATTTTTACTATTAACTATAAACTTAAATTCTATTTCTGTTTGTATTATTCCTATTATAAATATTTCATTCATGTTTTTTCCTTTATTATTTGCAATTTACATATATTCAAAATATATTTCTACTAATACATAAATTGCTGATTCTTATTTACCTACTTTTACTTAGGAAGGAATAGGTTTCTTTAATACTAATACTTTTACTGTATATATTCCTTAAAATATATAATCTGAAAAATTTGTATTAGAGTGTGAGCCTGCTACCGATTGTTGGTGTTGCTATTGTTCGGATTGTTGTTGTTGCGGTTAGACGCTGAATTAGTGTTGTTGTAGTTACCGGCCACGATTAACACGATTGTTGGTGTTGTTGGCCTTTTAACCTATCCCTATATTTTACTTTTGGTTTTTATTCAAATAATTTCTTTTCTAAATTATATGTATTTGCTATTTTTATATATCCTAAATGTCCTGCTAAATATTTTTTTGCTTCTTTACTTGTTACTTCCCCTTGCATAATTTTATATTTTAGTTCTTTAACTTTTTTCTTTAATTTTCTTTTTCCTTTATCTCTTATTTTTAATCTATATTCATTTATTTTGTAACCACAAAAGTTTACTCCTTGTTTACTTTTAAATATTTGTGTTTTACTATTTAATTCTAATTCCAAATTTCTTTTTAAAAATTCTTTTATTTCTTCTAATATCTGTTTTGCTTCTTCTTTTGTTTTTACTAAGATTATGCAGTCATCCATATATCTAAAATAGTATTTACATTTCAATTTGTGTTTTACATATTGGTCTAATTCGTTTAAATATATATTTGCAAATATTTGACTTGTATAATTTCCTATTGGAAGTCCTATATCTCCTTTATTTGAATATATTATTTCTTTTGTAAGCCATAATACTTTTCTATCTTTTATTTTTCTTTCTAATATTTTATACATTATTTCTTTATTTATATTTTCAAAATACTTTTTTATATCCATTTTTAATATGTAATAATTGTTCCATTTTGCTTTGCATTTTCTCATTGTTTTTTGTAAATCTAATGTTGCTTTATGCATTCCTTTGTTTTTTATACATGCATAACTTGTATTTATAAATTGTGGAATAAAATATTTTTCCATAAAGCTATTTACATACCATCTATGTACTATTCTATCTATATATTTAGATTTTTCTATTTTTCTTAATTTTGGTTCTGTTATATAAAACACAGTATATCCACCATGTTTATATTTTTCTATTTTTCTTAATTTTGGTTCTGTTATATAAAACACAGTATATCCACCATGTTTATATTTTTCTGTTTCTAATTGTTCTTTTAGCCACATTATATATTCTTCTTGTTTTAAATTAAAAAGTATTATTTCTTTTCTATACCCTTTTCCTTTTCTACTTTGCAAATGTGCTTTCATTAAGTTTTCATAAGTTAAATACTTATCATACTCATTCCTTAATGTTTTTGCCATAATATTTTATTAGTCCTCCTAATATTTTGCCTATTTCCATTATTTTATCCATTGCTATATTAAATTTTTTTATATCTATCCACTTATTCTTTTTTAATATTCTTAAACACACTCTTTGAATATTTAATTCCACACCTCACTAGTATTATATATCCTTCATTTTCATTTTGTAATTTTTTTACTAAATCATAAAATTTCATATATACCACCTTTCATTTCGTATTTTTAAACAAAAAAAATACACCACGCCCAATATAAATATTTACTTTAGCTAGGAAAATCCTAGCTAGTAAATATTCATAATTTTGCGTAACCTACGGTCCACGCAAAATCTTCTTTTTTCTAAATTTTGCACTTTCCCAATTTATTTAATTCCTTAAGTTATACCTTCATTCTATCAGCTTTCAGTGCTACTTTACATAAAGTGTGAGCCTGCTACCGACTGGAGGTGCTGCTACTGCTCGGACTGTTGTGGGAGCGGTAAGACGCTGAATGAGCGATGAGGTAGTTACCGGCCACGACAAACACGATTGCTGGTGAAGTTGGCCTCTAATGTCCATTCATACATATTCCCTTCTAGGTCATATATGTTTGCTACTTTATCTACTATTACATTTCCTGTTCCTGTTGCCCTATTTCCAGAATGTCTATTAGAACTTCTAGTATTTACATTAAATGCTTTTTGTCCTGTTCCATCTAATTTTCCATCTACAAAAAGCATCACTTGGTCATATTGACTTCCCCACATCATTGTACTTGCTACAACTTCACTATCTTTTGCAAATTCTTTTTGCATTCTATACATTTTATACCAGTTAGTATTATTAATATCTCCGTCTCCATTCATTCCTCTATCTGGTTTGCTTACTACTTTATCTTCATTAAATCCTCCTGTTTCATATCTTCCTACATAAAATCCTCCATATGTTGCTACACTTTTTGCCATTGCATCAAATTCTTTTTGATACATATCATTTCCGCTATATGTTCCTCCTCCATATTGAGTAAAATAGCTTTGAGTATCATAACTTGACAATACAGCTGGTTCTCTTAAACCACTATTTGCATTATATGTTTGCCCTGTTTGATTTTCATTAAAATTTTCTCCCGTACTTGTTGCATATAGCTTTCCTGCTAATTTTGTATTTGCTAAACATGTTGGACATTGTAAATTATCAGTTAATGTTACACTTGCTCCATGTGTTTGACACATTACCATTTTACTTATTTGTGGTACTGGTATCCATACAAATTCATTTGGAATTTCTTCACGGTCTTTTATTACTAGTCCTCCTGATACTGTATATTCTCCTTCTTCTTCTGATACTGTATATCCTTCTGGTAATGGCAAAGTGTTTGTTCCGTCTGTTATTGCTGCTATTTTATCATTATCCCACTCTGCTGGTTTTGCTGTTTTACTCCATCCCTCTGGTAAATCAAGTCCTGGTTTATTATTTACATAGTCCTCCATTGAGTCATACCAAACTCCATCTATTTCTACTATTCCACTTGCTAAAGTCTGTTCTTTATCTAGTTCAGTTTGTGTATCTCCTTTTGCTTTTTTGGCTGTACTAAATAGCCCTCCGTTTAGTGCTACTGTTACTGATACGCCTACTAGTATTAACATTACTATTATTGTGATTATTAGGGCGATTAGGGTGATACCTTTTTGTTTTTTAGTTAGTTCTTCGAAGTGCGGGTCGCCGTGGACTGCGACCCCTACATTGTTTACGTTTTGTTTTGTTTTTTCTTTGTCTAACATCTTTTGTTCTCCTTTCTCATTTGTTAATTTTTATTTTAGCTTTTCTTTGAAGTGCGGGTCGCTGTGGGCAGCGACCCCTACAATATTTGCATTTGTCTTTTTACGGGCGATTATCGATTAACTGTACGAAATGGAATGAGTTACAGATAATACATGCCCTTGGGGTAAAATCGCCCCTACAGTTCTTGCGTTTGGAGTTTGGAGTTTGGTTTTTGGTTTTTAATATTTTCTACCAATTACCAAATTCCAATTACAAAATTCCAATACCCAAAAACATTTCATTTATGTGCGGGCGGAAATGGATTCCGCCCCTACAGAATATGTCCCCTTTGCGACATTTTGTCGCATGGGGACTGTCCCTATTTCAATTTCATTGAAAGAAGTTTTGATATTCCGTTTTCTTCCATTGTTATTCCATACACAGTATCCGCTGCTTCCATTGTACCTTTTCTGTGTGTTATTACTAAGAATTGTGTTGTTTTTGTAAATTTCTTTAAATATTCTGCAAATCTATACACATTAACATCATCTAATGCTGCTTCTATTTCGTCTAGCACGCAGAATGGTGCTGGATTGATTTTTAATATTGCAAATAGCAACGCAATTGCTGTAAATGCTTTTTCTCCTCCTGATAGAAGAGTCATGTTTTGAAGTTTTTTTCCTGGTGGTTGTGCTTCTATATCTATTCCACATTCTAGTATGTTCTCTTCGTCTGTAAGTTTAAGCTCTGCTTTTCCTCCACCAAATAGTTCACTAAATACTTCTCCAAAATTTTTATTTATTACTTTAAATTGTTTTTCAAATTGTTCTTTCATTATTTTTGTCATGTCTTGAATTACTTTTTTTAGTTTACTACTTGAGTCTTCTAAATCCAATCTTTGCTCACACATAAAGTCATATCTTTCTTTTGTTTGTTTATATTCTTCAATTGAATCTACATTAATACTTCCTAAATTTCTTATCTCATCTCTTAGGTGCTTTACTCGTTTTGTAGTTTCTGCTACATTGTCTGGCTTTTTGTATTCTTCTGCTACATTATTTGGTGTTATTTCGTAATCTTCCCACATTTTATTTATTATTTGTTCTAATTCATATTCTATTTTAGATTTTTTAACTTCTTGTTTTGTTATTTGTGCTTTTAAATCTTCTATTATTTTAAACTTGCTTGTAATTTCTTCCTCTGCTTTTGCAAGTTCTTCATTTTTAGAAATTCTTTCTTTCTTTAGTTCTTCTACTTTCTCTCCACTTGTACTTACTTCTTGCTTCATTTGTTCTATTTGTTCATTTAATTTTAGAATTTTTTCTTCTAGGTTTTTATTGTCTTCTACTATTTTTTCTCTTAATTGTTTTTTATTTTCTATACTTGTTTTATTGTTTTGAATATCTTGCTCTATTCTTGCAACAATTTCATCTATTGAGCTATTGCTTTCATCAAATGAACTAACTGATATTTTTAAATTTGTTATATCAAAATTTAAGTCATCTATGTATTTTTGAGTGTCTTTATTTTTGTCACTAAATGCTGTTATTTCTTTTTGTAGTTCTTCATTTTCTTTTTCTAATACTTCAATTTCTTGTTGTAATTTTTCTGCTTCTTCTTTGTTGTTTTTCTTGTCTTCTCCTATTTGAGAAAGTTCTTTTCTTAGATTTGCAAGCTTGTTTTCTAGTTTAGTAATATTTTCTTCTATTGATACAACTTTTTGTTTTTCTGTTGCATACACAATTTCTGTGTCTTGCATAATATGTTCTAGTCCCATTACTTCTTCAATAACATCTTCTTGCGATTTCTCGTATTCTTCTTTTTGTTGTTCCAATTCTTCTATTTTTTTATTTAATTTTTTGATGTCTTTTTCTAGTTCTTGTATTTGGCTTGTTCTTCCTATTATGTTATTTGTTTTTACTGTAGTTGATCCACCTGTTATTGCTCCGCTTGGATTAATTACATCACCTTTTAGTGTAACTATTCTAAATGAATATTTATTCTGTCTTGCAAGTATTATTGCTGTTTCCATGTTGTCTACAATTACAGTTCTTCCAAGTAAATTTAATATTATTTCTTCATATTTTTTATCTACCTTTACTAAATCTGCTGCAATTCCTATTACTCCACTTAAATTGTTTTTTATTAATTTATCTACTCTTTTTCCTTTTACAGAAGCTATTGGCAAGAAAGATGCCCTTCCTAAATTATTTTTTCTTAAATGTTCGATTAGTTTTTTAGCATCCTCTTCTGTATCTGTAACTATGTTTTGAAGTGTTTGTCCAAGTACAGTTTCTATTGCTGTTTCATATTCCTTTGGAACAGTTAATATGTTTGCCAAAACTCCATGCATACCTTTTTTTAGGCTTGCATCTTTATCACAATCTAGCAATAGAGATTTTACACTTCTTATATATCCTTCTTTTTCTTTTTCCATGTCACTTAGGAATTTTAATTTTGAGTCTTTTATTCTTAATTCTGTAGAAAGTGTATTTATTTTGTCTTGGTATTCTTTTGATTTTGCAATACTTGCTTCTCTTTTCTCGTTTATTGCTTCTAATTTTCTGCTTGCTTCATTTCTTTTAGCTTCTATTTCATAAAATGTTTTAGATATCTCATCTTTTTCTAATCTTTTTTGATCTAATTCTGATATTGTATCTGATATTTCATTTTTTACTACTTTTTCTCTTTTTTCTAAATTCTCATAATTTACTTCTTGTGTATTAATTTGTGTTGCTTTTTCATATTTTGAATCTACATTGCTTTCTACTTTCTTTTTTTGCTCTTCTATTTGTTTTTCTTCTGATGATAGTTTTTTAGATATCTCTTCTAATTCTTTCTCTTTTTCTTCTAATTCTTTTGCAAACTTTTCTCTGTTAGATGATAAATTTAGTTTTTTCTCTAATCTTTGTGTCTTTTCTTCTTCTAACTCTTTTACTCTATTAGTTACTTCCTCAATCTCTTTTAAATATCTTTCATAATTCTCTTTGTTGTTTGATATTCTTTCATTTGCAAGGTTTATATCTGAGTTGATTTGTTCTTGTTTTTTGCTTGTTTCAAAGCCTAAGTTTTGAGTTTCTTCTATCTTTTCTGTTATCTCATCTATCTTAGTCTTTAATTCTTCTTTTAAGTTTTGCATTTCTTGCATCTTTGTTTCTTCATCTTGTTGTTGGGCTACAAATATGTCCATATCTTTTGTAATTTCTACTAATTTTTGTTTGTAATTGTCTATGTTAAATAGGAATAGTCCTATTTCTATTCCTTTTAATTCTTCTCTTAAATCTAAGAATTTCTTAGCTTTTTCTGATTGTTTTTTTAATGGTTCAATATTTGCTTCTATTTCTGCTAAAATATCATTTATTCTGAGTAAATTTAATTTTGTTTGTTCGAGTTTTTTCTCTGATTCTGCTTTTCTTACTCTATATTTTACAATTCCTGCTGCTTCTTCAAAAATTGCTCTTCTATCTTCTGATTTATTACTTAAAATTTCATCTATTTTTCCTTGTCCTATTATAGAATAACCATCTTTTCCAATCCCTGTGTCCATAAATAATTCCAAAACATCTTTTAATCTACATGGTGTTTTATTTATGTAATAACCAGATTCTCCATTTCTATATATTCTTCTTGTAACTGTAACTTCTGAATATTCTATTGGTAATTTTCCATCAGTATTATCAATTACTATTGAAGCTTCTGCAAATCCTAATGATTTTCTATTTTGAGTTCCAGCAAATATAATATCTTCTGATTTTGAACCTCTTAGGGATTTCATACTTTGCTCTCCAAGAACCCATCTAATACTATCAGAAATATTACTTTTTCCAGAACCATTTGGTCCTATTACTGTTGTAATACCTGGCATAAATTCTAATACTGTTTTATCTGCAAATGATTTAAATCCTTGCAACTCTAATCTTTTTAAGTACATGTTTTCCACCTTTTTTTCTTACTTAAACAAAAGGAGATTTTTCCCCTTA
>ULMM01029756.1_pt1 | contig 11404 bp, 17 predicted proteins | sample 1951661 | NCBI WGS metagenome assembly ULMM01 (sample SAMEA4835551, study PRJEB28245) | human gut metagenome | biome: gut microbiome; material: fecal sample | place: Denmark | collected 2008 | reverse complement strand
GCTGTATGCTCAGCCGACGAGCGTGCACACGGAATTTAACCTGTACGCGGAAACGGCGCACTTTCACATCTGGCTCCGCTTGATCACGCGGGAGCGGGACTATAACCTCTACACTTATTTCTTTATAAAATAGTCAAACCACTATCCTCGTTTTCTCTCCTGTCTGCTACTTGCTGGCAGATGGAGAAGAAGGAATGATTTCAAGCATTTAGAATGCTCAAAATAAGAGTACAGCTTTTCGGTTCTCCCGATTAGCTGTACTCCCTCTTTTTAATCATTTAGGATTTGGACTCACTGGCAGATTTTTGCTGGCACACCAGCATACAAATTCACAACATAATCTCCTACTATTCTAAAATTAGAAAGCAAATAGTATAGCTATACGTCCATATAAAAAGCTATGGCGTGCTATCATCCAACAATTTGCTGAATATCTCTTGCAATGCACTAGCACCACTAAACGTTGGTGTCGCTAACGAAAGAATATGTGACAGCAAAACGGATTTTTCTTTGTCTGATTTCTGCGATTCAATTAACCCAAGTAATACCGACGCCCGGCTCGTTCTCTGCTCAAAGAGATTGGTTTTCAAAATAAACCGAGCCTTTTGAATATCTCTTAACATTCGTTCTGAGTACTCTTGAAATTCCTTATTTGACATCGATATCCCATTATCTAACTGAAAATAGGGAATCCTTGCATCTATCCAAATATAGTACAAAGCAAATATCCTTGCATTTTCATCTTCAAAACATGGTGATGTGGAAACAATTTCCCAAATTTTCTGATAGAATTCTAATGTGGGTAGATTTTTAGACAATTGCTGCTCAAATAAAGCATCAACCAGATCTGCATATTGCCTTTTCAAGCTATTTGCTGTAGCTTCTGAAATATATTCACATGCAATTTTAGAATTTGTAGGTTCGATTCTCTCAGACGCCTCCAGGAAATACTGAAGCGCTTCCGGTGCGTCCTCCGGCCGTTCAATCAACATTCGATAGATACCGGCACATATATTTAGTTTCTCGTTTTTTGTTGTTCTGCTAACTTCTGATAAAAAAGCATCGATTTTCAGTTCAATTTCTGCAACTGACATAAAATTTTCTCCTTACTTATGGTAATGTCATGTCGAATATTTTTTTCACTATCAAGAAATATTGATTCCAAGTCCAGTTGCGGCCTTACTCTCCCATACTGGACTTTATGACTATTCTTAATCTCAAAATTTTTCTGCTGCTCTTTCAATATCAGACTATCCAACAGTATTTTTATCTCTCTTTCATCTAACTCACACGTGTTTACAAGACGGATTCCACCCGTAATGTTCGAGCTTCTGGGATCAGTCTTGTCCTCTGCTTTGCCTAAGTCTTGCGGCACGCATGACGCAGAGGGACAAAGCGATATGGTTTCCTTGCTTAATTTCCACAAATTCACACTTAAATATACTATTCCGATTAGCAAGCAAATCAATGGCAATGCAAGTAATACAACACCAATCACATCTATTTCCTCTCTTTCATTGAGATGGTAGCACTACACAAAACTCCCAAACCAATAGTCAGTCCAATTAATACCATATTATAGATGGTAGCCATATGACTATCCATTTGGGAATACAATTCTGGCATAAAGAAAAACATACAATATAGTATAAGCAAAATCGTAAAACAAATCGCACATACTACCTGACATGCTTTATATCCCGGAGCAAGCTCATTATCAGCAAAAAAACCTTCTATCCCCAAAATGAACACAACACTGACACTAATAAATGAAAAATCAAAATCTGCTATTGTCATTAAAGCCAATGCTTTTATTCCGGGGAAATTTTCAGAAACTTGTTCCAGTTGTTTAAAAAAAACTGGAACAATATTAATTGGGATTCCTAAAAACCACAGTAGGAACCTCTTGCCAAAAGCCCCCCACTGCATTTGATATTTTTTCTTCTCCATAGTATTCTTCCACCATATGATCAACGCAAAGAATTAGGCATGGATTACTCTTGAACTATCTTTACAGAACATTTCAAGATACATCTATCCATATGTTATGAACCATATATGTTTTGGAATCAATAATACTATCGTTCTGTTCCTGTCGTATATCCGAAGCAACACTCGTATCATTATTGATATCGCTTCTAAAGCCTCTGAGCTTCTTGTTGACTACCCCGAGTTAAACTTCGACGAAAACAATCTTCCGTTTATTTCGCGCTCGACTACAAAAGCTGAGTGCGTCCCTGACCACAAGGATCGAGAAAAGGCTACAAAAGAAGTAGAAAAAATCGAAAAGCAGCGGCAGGATCTCATAGAATTTCGTAACATTTTTGACTTCAACGAAGAAGATGTTAACAAGGAAAAGTACAAAGTTCTGCGCGCCCTATGTTATGTGCGTCTCCTTGGCCGAATGCTTGTAGATCAATATGGCAACCTTGAAGCAGAAGACCTGGAAGTCATGTTAAATGTTCTATATGAAGCTCCTCAAAAAATTCTCTACGCAGCTTTGAAGCCATATCAGGATCACTACGAAGAGATTATCGATGATTTGGAAAAGTATGTAGCTGACGTTGCCCCCGAAGAACGGATCAGTCGAACAGATTTACAGAGCATGCTTAGCAATGCAGCCACCACTCTCAGCCTCAATGTAATGAATGACATTGCTTACAACTCTTCCAATCGGAATACGATTGGTGTCTTGGATCATGCACCTTTAACAAATTCAAATCACAAGATTCACAACCTTATGATGTGTGAAAATGTGGGTAATTCGGACGCTTTCGTTGAACGCGCTCATGTCTTGCGTGAAGAGTACGACGGTAATCCTTTCATTTGTCACCTAATCTCCCGCGTAGCCCAAAAGCACCTTTTCTACAATCCCCGAGTAGACATGCGTGTTACGGACAAATTGATATCATATAAAATTCTCTCCCCGAAGGCAAAAAAAGCAGCTTTGCTTGAGCATCAAAAGGAGAAATTTCAAAAATGAAGCTGGGGCGGATGCTATGCCGGCCCTGCCCCGGCTGGTTGTTTTTTGATGACAGATTACAACCTAACTGGCATCAAAGATCTCGCATGTCATATCGCCACGCTGATAGCATCCACCCACATATAAGTCTAATCCACCCTCCTGCCAAAAGTCTGTCGAATGCTGCTCCCAAATCAAAATTTTCAGTTGTGTTAGGGCCAAGCAAATGTAACTACTATTTTTTCGTCTACTCTAACAACTCTATTTCTCACAAGAGCAGTACCGGTCCGGTAGAATGTTAATCTGCCGGACCGGTACTATTTAAATTCTAATTATATGATATTCAGCATCAATAATTGACGTGCCCTGACACATGAATAGTTTGAGAAGAGTTATTTCTAACTGCTAGTACATAGTTTCCTCTTTGCGTCACCTCAATCGCTTCATCAAAACTACCACTCTTTGTATTTAGGCCATAAAACAAGTTATCCGGAGCAATTAGGCCAAAGTCTACGCTTGCAGAAAACGGGGAATATGTCGCCTTAATTGTTACCACTTCTCCAACTTCCAACGGAAAACTGCTCTTCGCTTTCACTGTTGTATTAGCTGGAACATCCATGTTAAAACTTCCTGTCGCGTCCACTGCGTAAGTTATCACTTCGCCTTGGTATTCCGCGGCTTCTGTACTAATCCCAAGGCAGGATACTACGACAGCCGACAGTAAAACTAAACTTAAAAACCTCTTTGTTTTCATTTGCTTGTACTCCTTTCAGTAAGTCACCAGTTCTCAGTTAATGTCATATTGTCTTTCGATTTCTCTGCATATTGCTTATATGTGTTCTCTCAAATGTTCTCGTTCATACTTGAAGATAAGATTTTCTGCCTCAAATGTAAACCACATGCAGTTTACATTTGAGCAATTAGTAATTGCATCTTAATTTTATATTTTTATATAGGTCAACCGTGAAATGCTGATAAAATCTAACCCTTTCCTCATCAACAAAAGTTGTCAAAAGCATCGCTGTCTTTTCTTGCAAGGATTCACCAATTTACATCGAAGTCGTCTTTACCTGTTACATTTACCTCGCTCCCTGATATATTCCCCATGGAGATTGGCTTTTTGGGCTGCTCCACCAATAGCATTACGCTAAGAACGATTACTGCAACTGCCAAGACTGCCACAAGGACTACAAACACAGTCTTTCTTCTATTCTCCTGTTTTTCTATTACCTTCTCCTGCACAGGTGTTTCTTTTCGATTTGGTTTTGGCGCATCGTCATGAAGCAAATATTCTAAAGATACGCCATATAGGTTCCCCAAAAACTTTAAATTATCTGTAGATGGAACTGCTGCTCCCACCTCCCATCTCGAAATAGCCTGCCTAGATACATTCATCATCTCTGCCAATTTCATTTGCGATAAGCCCTTTTCCTTTCGCAAAGAAATCAGTTTCTCTTCTAATTTCACTTTTATGCCCCCCCAAATAGGATCACTACTTTTTAAACATGGTCAATTCTTCTTACCATTAACACGCTCAGTTTGTTCACCTTCTGCAATGTCTTCTCTCATTTCCATTATTTTTTCTCGAATATTCTTCGTTTTCTTTGCTCAGTCTTACACATTCCTCGTTCCATCTACCTACATTTTCATTTCAGGATTTACTACATCCACTGCACAACGATTATATTCATCATACCGCAAAGTTAGCGTTTTGTCGACAACCCGGCATCAATATTGATAGCCGTCTAGAGGGAAGGGGCGCGGTATTTGCATCTCACACGCGCCCCTTTCCATTACGGCACAAATCTACAAATGCACTGCAGCAGCGTCACGCAGAGCTCCTGATATAGATCCTCGTCAAAAATTCCGTTTATCTTTGCTTCTCTAAAAAGGAGCGGGCGATAGAGCCTCAATATCTTTTCCTTTGCCTGTTCATCCCCCTCCTGTGCTAAAAGCAGGAGTGTCCCAAAATTCACCGAGATACTTCTCCCCCCTTTTCGCTCTCCACAATAAACTCCTTGATTTTCCGAATTGCCCTATAATAGACTGCAGCAGTCCCCTGATAACCGAGGCCAACTTCAATCCCGATTTCAGCAAAGCCTCGCATATCTACTACACGGGTAAAAATGACATATCGTTCGCGCACACTAAGTTGCTTCAGTGCGTCTTCCAATATCTCATGCTGAATGTCATCACCTATATTCATCACATTCTCATAACTTGTCTCTCCATCTTCAAACACCTCGTCAATATCGACTATTAGCTCATGCGTCCGTACATGCTCAGTCTTTTTCCAATAGTCAGTTTTCTTTCGACGAATCGCCGTAATTAGATATGCCGTAAATCTATTCTGGACAGCGTTACTATCAAATGTATCTTTCTCTTTAGATGTCATACGACTCCTCCAACGTCCAATTTTTTAAAAATTAGACGATATGGCGGATCTCGACATCGCGTTAGGACATTTGCTAAACTTGCTTTTGCAAGCGGATCTCTGCATTGAGCATAGCTACAAAAGCAGAATATTGTATCTGCATACTTTCTCTGATCTCGCTATACACGCGCAGAGTATTCCTCCTCTCACAGCACATAAAAAGCTGATGCGGTACTCATTAGTTATGTGTACCGGCATCAGCTTTTTGTTGCTGAAAAGCGTGATTTTTTGTTCGACGCTAACAATTACTATTCAACTGTAAAATTTATTCAGCAAAAGTCCGCCGTCCCAAAGCGTATTGCTACGCAAAGAGATGACGGACCTTTACATGTAAATACATTTAATTGTTATGACTAATGTCCTCGTATAATGACCCACTCTGAGCCCCTACTCTTTTGGATGGGACACTGTCAAGTATACAACATCCTAATTTACTTTAAGTCTCATATTTATTTGCTAAATTCTTTTAGAATTTCACTTACACGGAACCTCAATCACAAGATTCCAATCATTGGAGGTCGGAACCAATGCACCAATGGCTCCAGTTTCCGTCCACGTCTCATCAGTAGAAGTATTTAGCACTCTATACGTTGCTGTTCCAGCCGTATAGACTCCGACTACATACCCCGTAACTCTGCCAATCTGACCAGCCGGCACAGTCGTTCCGGTCTGCACCTGTGTTCCTCGCGTCCACGAAACGCTTGTAGCTACTTCCGCCTTATATTTTGCTGACACTTTCGCAAAAACCGCATCAGTCTCTCCACCGTACGATGCTCCCAAAGTCAGTACAATCCCTACTGATGAAGACTGGTTCACTTCGAAAATCAAATCTGCATCGCTTATCTGATTCTTGGTATTATCAACTCTGCAACTTCCAATTTTAAATCGTTCATTATTATAATCGTAGGTGTATGTGTTTGGCGAATACGAAATACAGTATCTGTTAAACCCTATCGGTGCAACAGGATTGATTGTCAATTCTAAATCCTCTGCTGTATTTTTCTCCTGCGGCATCACTTCTTCCGGAGTGCTATAATAGGGGTTCAGTTCTCCTGTCTCCTGATCATAGAGATATCCTTTTGGATTTTGCGCAGCTAAAGCACTCGTTCCAAGTAAGGCCATCGTACATACAAAACTTAAGAAGCGGCAAATGATATTTCTTTTCATAGCTTTTCTCCTATTCTAAAAATCCTGTTTCTACTGCATAACTTGCTTCCTTGCTATCGTCATCATAAGTATAATCTATCGTATACAGATATGACGTTACAGTTTACATTTAGGCAATTACAGGTTGCCTTTAGGAAATTTCCAAATACAAGATAATAAGCAGAACAAACGTAAGCGTGGGACTCTGTGTGATCACCCCACGCTTTATACTTATATCTTTATGTTTATTTCCCCTTCTCATGTAAAATCGGGTTCAATTTTCTCCTCCTATAGCCCTACTGCAACCATGCAATGGTTCTATAACACGATTTAATCCCATATAGAAACCGCAAATTGACAAAATGCAAACTTGATGTGGTTTACATTTCCTCAGTTTTTTCTTAATTTATAGCTGTAAAACCTCTTGTTGTTACAATCGCAAGCTCAAATCATTGCAACACCTGTTCTCTTTTCATAAATGACGACTTTCAAAATAATGTTCTACGATAAATAGATAAAAAAGGGGGGAATGTCATACACCAATTGTTTTTTGGTCCTTAACTATTCTGTTTTGCTATGCTAACCCCACCTTAGTCTTGCAATAAGCATTACGATTTAGCTTTGTTATGCCACTCGCCGTAGCTTTGAGGAGGTAGACCGATGAACAGAAAAATTTTCCGCTCTATTGGGTTACTTGTACTAACGCTGCTCCTGTTAACAACAGCTGCTTTTGCAACGTCCAGTCTCAGCGCACATTGCATTCTGCCACCCATTGAAGGAACAGCAACTTCCGAAGACAGCGGAATTAAAGAAGTCGATGGTTCCAACGCATATCTGTACGATGTTACAGTAGGTGGTGGATACGAGGTCGATTGCCGCCAATACTGCACTTCAAACAATGTTACTGGTCCTTGGACAAAGGGTATCAGCTCAGTAAAAGATGCTGCACATCTCGGAGGTGCTACTCGCATCTTTGCTGGCAACGAAGTGCGTTTGCAGTTTTCCACCCACCTCCTGACCCCTGTACGCGTCGAGGTCAACGGGACTTGGGATAGCAATTAATCTATCCTAATTTAAACATATAAATTTTAGATTCATGGCGAGTGGCATAACAAAACTAAATTGAATATATCAAGAGGTAGGTCAAATGTTTATTACGTCATTAAAGCTCAACCGATCAATGTTTATTTTATCTGCTGCAATCGGATTTGTTCTATCAGTTTTGCCCGAAGTTCTTATTGCTTCAAACACGTCTATAAACCGTCCAATTGAAATCTGGCTTTATTCGCAAGATTTTTTTACTGTCGTATATCCTTTTTTGTGCACAATTCCTTTTTGCTGGGAACTTCTCGCTGAACGTAAGGGCGGATTCCTAAGGCAAGTCGTTTCTCGCATCTCCCTTAATAAATATCTCACATACCGCTATCTAGGTGGTCTTATGCTAGTTAATTTGCTCTTTTTCTTACTCTCTCTCGGCAGTGCACTTATAGCAGAAAATGTGATTCCCCTTACACATCCAAGTCCTTATAGTTCAAACCTTCAAATTGAGCTTTTTGGGGACTTACTTGTCAATGCTCCAATAACTTATGCACTTTTTCTCTCCCTCTGGCGAATTCTTCACATTTCGCTCTACTTTAGTTTAGGCTTTGTCCTTTCCCTATTTTGCAAGAATTCATTTATCGCACTTACAGGGCCTTTCATCTATTCCATCATAGAAAACTACATTATGTCCATTCTCGGCATTCCTCAGTATAGCATGACCACATCGTTTTATATCTCAAGGCTCGCTCCTGGCTATGCGGAAGTTTCAGATCTATTCGCTGGCCCTGCCATTCTTGCCTTATTCGTTGTAACTTTCTTTCTTATCAATATCATGAAAGCTCACCGAGGATCTACAAGATGTTTAAATATTGTTTGATAGACACTCGTCAATGCCTTTCTAATCAGTGGATCATCCTCACTGGATTGACATACATCATCAGTAGTATTCCTGATGTCATTTTTTTTAGCAGTTATAGGGGCAGCATTGCCGATTTTATAATTTTGAGTTTTTCCAACCAGTATTACTTTTTACTCATAATCCTTCCATTGCTTTTTCTTTTTCTGCTAAAGATAGATTGGCTGCCATCTTCAACAATACTCTTGCGAAATGCCTCAATTACAACTTATGTTATAGCAAGATTTTCTGCTCTGGTTATTTCTCTTAGCGCAATAATTACATTTCATCTTTCCCTCGCAGCTATAATGGCAGTCGGATCATCAATGGTTAAATCTACCTCTTCTTACACCTCTAGTTATTATAATTCGACCATTTCTCTTTTCAAAGAGCACTTCGTTTCCTCGTCCGTCTCTATTTGTTGGATTATCGCAAATTATTTATTCGGCCTCCTTTTAATTGCCTCTATCATTTGGTTAATCATAGTAAGTACCCCCAGAAAATTTCGTGTTCCGCTCATTGTTCTTCTATACTTTTTCATTTTCTTAGGTGTTCAAAGATCATCTTCGTGGTATCACCCAGCCCTGTTCATCTTTAATATGATTATTCTCTCAAATGCTCTACCTTATAACCTATTTCCATGGTCTATGCTGATATTTTTACTCACCACAGGTTTGATTCTATTCCTTTTATGTAAGAGGTGGTGGACTATCTACAGATGGTAAATCAACGTACAATTATAAAGTGGTCTTTTATTTCTCTCCTCAGGAAAGAAAACATTATTAGTGTTCTTGTTTTTCTAATAATATGTATTCTGTGTGTGATATCCATGCCGGTGGTCTCGCTCTCTGAACGTATCGTTCTTTTATTTGACGGTTATAGATATGCCCGGTTTAATCTGTTTGATTTCTCTAGAGTCGTTATCTTGCGTCTATTGCCAATTTATCTCATTGGATTCTCCTTTTCTTCAAGCCTTTCTGTAAATTGTGACTATTTCAAGCTAAGGCTTTATCGCTATTCAATATGGCATAATGCTATAAATTGTGCATTCGCTTCACTGATAGCGATCTTCATTGCACTTCAGCTATTGCTTGCATCTACCTTGCCCTTCTCATCTGGGCAGTCCTCACAAGAAGCGCTCTTTAACGTCTCACCGTTAGTTCTTATTTTAGTTACAATAACTGTCTTCATGGAGCTCTTTGCAGCAACACTCTGTTTCTTCAACTGCTATCTTTGTACAAGTAATAGTGTCCTTTCATTTATACTAATTTTCTTCATCTATCTATTGTTTTCTCTATTCCCCTTTCCTTCTCCACTATTTGGTACATCTCTTTCTGGTAAAATTAAAGCTTCCACTTTATGCACATTTTTCTCTTTCATAACCACAATCACTATATTCGCAGTTCTTATCGTCATTCTTCATTTAGCGGCTATTAAAAATGTCAAGAAATTATTATCGAGGTGATTCTCTAAATGCAGCAAATCTTAGTTGATCACATTTCAAAAAGCTTTGGAGATACTGTTATATTTCGCAATACCAGCCTAACAATTCAAAAAGGGCACGTTGTCGGTATTATCGGAGCAAACGGTTCTGGAAAATCGGTTTTATTCAAAATGATTTCCGGGTTATACCGCCCCGACAGTGGGGAAATATACGTCCGCGGAGAAAGGATTGGAGATCGTTTTGACTTTCCTCCTAATGTTGGTGTTTTTATTGATGCCCCCGGGTTCATACAGATATTTTCAGGGTTTAAAAATCTGAGAATGCTTGCAGACATAAAAGGGACCACTTCTGATGAAGCCATCCGAGATGCAATGAACTTGGTCGGCCTTGAAAGCAGTTGCAAAACTTTGGTCAAAAATTACTCTCTCGGAATGAAGCAAAAACTTGGGATTGCACAAGCCATAATGGAATCTCAAGATATTCTTCTTTTAGATGAACCTTTCAATGCGTTAGATGAGTCTTCGCATCGGCGAATGTGTAATGTGATCAAAGAATTAAAAGATAAGTCAACTACAATTCTTCTTACAAGTCATAACATGGCCGACATTCTTGAGTTGTGTGACGAAATATACCAAATCAAAAATTACACTATCGAACAATGGAATCCGCCGCCGTCTTCTTTAAGCTAATCGCTGACGAACATTCTTCCTGATCCCAATAACTCAAATTAAGCAGGTGCTCCCTGTCTTTCTTCTCCCCATTGCGCATACCGGCCGGTACACGGCAGTCTAGTCACATAAGTGCAAGGGCTCGTAGTAGTTAAGGACGATACTTAAAGTATCCCGCTACTGCGGGCCTTTTTTCTCGAGAACGTCGTTCGTATTATCTCGGCGAGAAGGGCGACCAGAGCCGAGCAACGAACGTATCTTGACGGAATCTGAGGTGATTATATGAGAGACGAGTATAATATTCGAGAGTTGAATCCAAGAAAAAATCCTTATGCAAGCGGCGTGAAAAAGCAAATTACGATTAACATTGATGGCAGTACAATAGATTACTTTAAATCGATGGCTGTAACTAGGGGAATTCCATATTAGACTTTGATCAACCTTTATTTGAGAGATTGCGCGGACAATCATCGGAAAATTCAAATGTCTTGGAACTAATCGATGAGAAATAAGGAGGCTATGAGCGCACGAAAAATGAAGCCATTGCTCAGTTGCAACTCCCTGATCTGGCAGATACTGATGAGCACCCTCGACTGACACTCAATGGAGAAGGCATTCATGCTGGCGACAGTTTTGCAGCACTATTTCCCGACAGTTGGCATGATGTTACGCTGGAGATTAGAGAAGATCAGAATGGACCCGGATGTTGGTATATTTCAACGCCAGGTTTTAGAGAAATTTGCCCGATTGGATTGTTTGTAAAGATTTAAATAGAAATGGACGAAGCATTTTGCTTTCGTCCATTTCTATTTTG
>ULMM01037254.1_pt1 | contig 11581 bp, 9 predicted proteins | sample 1951661 | NCBI WGS metagenome assembly ULMM01 (sample SAMEA4835551, study PRJEB28245) | human gut metagenome | biome: gut microbiome; material: fecal sample | place: Denmark | collected 2008 | reverse complement strand
AGCCGATATCAGCGAAAGATACTCAGATATTGAATATATGATAATTCCGAATCAGAATAATAAATATTCTTCTCTTGAACGCTTTGCGGTCACAAAATTTGACTTAAATAATATTTTGGTATATGATAATGACATTAAAAAGCAAAATCTTTTGAACGCTTTTGACGGTAACAGCCGACAGACTTTCGGCGGAAACAGTCATTTTACGCTGAATCTTTCCGATACGGTGACGGATGAGGTAATCTGCGTTGACAACACAATGTTTCAGTTCATAAAAGGGAAAAATGTGACTGTATTGTTTGTGCCGACAGATGCAGACCTTTCAAATCTGCCCGAAAAGTATCGCAATCCCGATTGTTTGCTGATTGATACAGTCCCCGAAAATTTCGATTTGATATCATGCAATACCGTGATATTTTCGGGATCGGAAAAGCAGTTTAAGAAAAATTATGATTCTATTAAAGAAATCAGTTCAACCGTTATTTCAACATCTGAAAGGAACATAACGGTCAATCTGAACGGAGGATAAAATGCCGCGCATCACCGAAGCAGACCTGAAAAAACAAATTAAAAACAAAAGCTTTTCGCCTGTGTACCTAATCTACGGTTCGGAGCAGATGTTTGTCAAAAGTTACACAAAAAAGCTTTGTGAGGCTGTTGCAGGCAAAAATCCGTCCGATTTCAATTATCATACATTCAGCGGCGACATTGATTTTCAGGAACTTGCCGCATCCCTGCAAATAATGCCGTTTATGGCGGAACGCAACTGTGTTGTTGTGACCGACATTTACTTTGATAATATGGTGAAGGATCGGCTTGATACTCTTAAAGAGCTTACAAGCAGAGCATGGGACGGTACGGTTCTCATAATTTCAATGCCGACTTATGTTCCGTCAAAGAATAAAACTTCTTTTACCGCTCTTATAAAGCGTGTTGAAAAAATCGGCAGCGTCTGCTGTTTTGAAAAAATCAACTCACAAATTATCGAAAAGTATGTTGCAAAGTGGGCAAACGAAAACGGCAAGCTGATTTCACACCTCAATGCGTCAAAGATTATTTCAAATGTCGGTGATGACCTCAATCTTCTGAAAAACGAGGTCAACAAAATTGCCGCATATGCAAAGGGTGAGGAAATTACCGACCGTGATATCGACCTTTTGTCAACCGTAAACCTTGAAGCAAGAACATATGATATGGCTGACGATGTTATTAACGGCAGAGGTGACAAAGCGTTCAGAAAGCTCGACACACTTTTCTGTCAGCGGGAAGAACCGATTAACATTCTCTATGCACTTTCATCCGCCTATGTCGATGCGTATCGTATGCGTGTTGCAGATGAATGCTCAGTCAGTAAAGAAACCGTGGCAAAAGATTTTGCCTACAAAAATCGTGCGTTTGTGTTAAACAGGGCGAGAACCTCCGTTTCAAGGACTTCAACCGAGGCGCTTCGGAAAAGCCTTGATGTGCTTGTTGAAACAGACGAAAAGCTGAAATCAGTTTCCGTTAATCAAAGATTTTTAATTGAACAGCTTATTTCCCGTTTGCTTTTGATTGCAAAGGAGGGCAGAATCTAATGCTCAAAATCCGTGAGGCTGTCATAGTTGAGGGCAGATATGACAAGATAAAGCTTTCATCAATTGTAGATGCTCCGATAATCGAAACCAACGGTTTCCGTGTTTTTTCCGACAAAGAAAAGCAGTCGCTTATCCGCAAAATTGCCGAAACAAGGGGAATACTTATAATGACCGACAGCGACGGTGCAGGCTTTGTAATAAGGAATTTCCTTAAAGGCTCGGTCGATAATTCAAAAATTAAAAATTGCTATATTCCTCAAATCAAAGGCAAGGAAAAACGCAAGGCAAAAGGCGGTAAAGAGGGGCTTTTGGGCGTTGAGGGCGTCAGCGATGAGGTTATAATAAATGCAATCCGCAAAAGCGGTGCCGAGATAATCGGTGAAGAAAATAATATTCCCGAAAGGAAAATTACTAAAGCCGATCTATTTGTCCTCGGACTTACGGGAACTGAAAATTCAGAAATAAACCGCAAAAAGATTCTTAAAAAACTCGGTCTGCCGTCATATCTTTCAACAAACGCATTTTTGACCGCAATCAACTGTCTTTATTCTTTTGAAGAACTAAAAGAAATGCTCTGACAAAATAAAAAATTCATAGGTTAAATAAATCACCTGTTTCGGCAAAAACTAAAACAGGTGATTTCTTATGAAAAAAAGTTTACGGTTGCGTAACGATTGCATTCTCTTTTCAATAGGCGGAGCAGGCTACGCTCTGCTTGAAATTTTGTGGCGGAGAAAAACTCACTGGTCAATGGCGGTCACGGGCGGAACGGCGTTTGTGTCGCTTTTCAGATTTTACAAGCGCTTTTCAAAAATGAATATGTTGCAAAAATGCATATCGGGAAGTGCTATAATTACCGCACTTGAATACTGCTGCGGCTGTGTTGTCAATCTGAAATTCAGGCTTAATGTCTGGGATTATTCAAACTGCCGACTTAATTTAAAAGGGCAGATTTGTCCGTTTTACAGCACCTTGTGGGCATTTCTTTGTATCCCCGTCAGCGCATTATGCACTTCTCTCTGCAAAAAAATACAGTAAAAAAACAGGAGCGGTAAGGAAAATACTGCTCCTGTTATGTTTTATTTATTCAGACTTTTTGTTCTCGCTTTTTTCATCGGATTCGTTTTCTTCGGAAGTGTCGTTTTTCTTGACAACAACCCGTAAAATACGCTGATCCTTAACCTCCATAACGGTAAACTTAAAGCCGTCGGCCTCAATGTTGTCACGCTTGTGGGGGATTGTTCCTGCGTGTTCAAGAATATATCCGCCGACCGTCACGCTGTCACATTCAAGACTGTCCTCGTCCATATCAAACAGACCGAGCATATCTTCAAGCTCCATATCACCGTTTACAAGGAACTCGCCCTTGCCGATTTTGTAGTAGTTATGCTCAATTTCCTCGTCCTCGTCCCATATTTCGCCGACAATTTCTTCGAGCAAATCCTCCATTGTAACAATACCGAGTGTTCCGCCGTATTCATCCGTAACTACCGCAAGATGAATTTTTGTGCGTTTGAATGCATTAAGGATTTTTGAAAGCTGTTGTGTTTTAAACACAAAGTAAGGCGGCTGCATAAGCTCCTTAACATCGGGTGCTTTACCGTCTGCAAGTCGTTCGAGATAATCTCTTGTATGAAGAATACCGACAACATGATCAACCGTGCCTTCGTACACGGGTATTCTTGAATAGCGGTTTTCAATGATGATATCCTTGATTTTTTCAGGCGAGTCATCAACGCTGATAAATGTGATGTCAACCCTCGGAGTGAGAATTTCCTCGGCAGTAGTTTCGTCAAAGTCAAGTGCGGAGCGAACCATCTCGCTTTCGCTCTCTTCAAGAACGCCTTCTTCCTCAATGCTCTCAACAATGTATTTAAGCTCATTTTCAGTAACTGACGGAGCGTCACCGCTGCTGCCTGCAATCTTTAAGGCAATCATTTTGAATCGTGTGAAAATCCACACAAGCGGTGTAAGAAGTGTCATAAGTCCTCTGAGCAATCCGGCTGTTTTGAGTGAAAAGGCATCGCAATGTTCCTTTGCAAGACATTTCGGCACAATCTCACCGAATGTCAGAACAAGAAAAGTTGTTACACCCGTTGCAATTGCCGAGCCTGCGTCACCGAAAAGATTCATACACAGCACAGTCGCAATTGAAGAACAGCTCAGGTTTACAACATTGTTGCAGATGAGAATTGTTGTAAGGGCATTGTCGAAATGCTCGATTATGTAGAGCGCTGCTGCCGCTTTTTTGTTGCCGTCATCCTTGTAACGCTGAACACGCACCTTGTTTACAAACGAAAATGCAGTTTCAATCGCCGAAAAGAACGCCGAAAGCAAAATAAGAACTAAAATGACAACACCCATAATTATGTCAGATGTCAACTGAATATCACTCCATAACAACTTCCGACAGGTTCTGTCGGAATAATATTTCTTTAATACTACTATAATTCTTTTAAATAATTATTACTTATTAGAAATAAAGAAATAAAATTATTGAAATAATTTTGCTGTAATGGTATAATAAGCACTAAAGGCTTTTTACAATTGAACAGTGTGGCTTGTGCGTCTTATTTTTTGTATGCATACATTTTGCGTGCAATTTCGGTGAAACTATTCTCGGAGGTGCATACAATGCCACAAAAATCAAAATCTTCAAAAGTCTCATCAAAAAAAGGGAACTATGTTAAAAATCCTGCACCGGATGACGATCCGCAAAAGCTTGCAAACGACAGCCCCATAAGTGAAGAACAAACAGACCGAATCGGCGAAACAGGTTCTGTTCTCACAACTCATAAGGACTGTGTGCTGCATTGCCTGACGATTATCGGTCAGATTGAAGGTCATTACATTCTTTCACAACAAAACAAAACCACAAAATACGAGCATGTCATCCCTCTGCTTGTTTCGGTTGAGGAGGACGAAAGAATTGACGGACTGCTTGTGCTGATTAACACAGTCGGCGGAGATGTTGAGGCAGGTCTTGCAATTGCCGAGGTGATTTCGGGAATGAAAAAGCCGACCGTTTCCATCGTACTCGGCGGAGGTCATTCAATAGGAATTCCGCTTGCTGTTGCGGCAAAGAAAAGCTTTATCGCAAAGAGTGCGTCAATGACGGTTCATCCCGTCAGAACAACAGGCCTCACACTCGGAGTTCCGCAAACCTTTGAATATTTTCAGCGTATGCAGGACAGAATCACAACCTTTGTTGCCGAAAATTCCAATATTACAAAAGACCGTTATAATCAGCTTGTGCTTAACACGGGTGAGCTTGTAATGGATATCGGAACTATTCTTGAGGGAGAAGAGGCTGTTGAAGAAGGCTTGATTGACGAGGTCGGAACAGTTTCCGATGCAATTGACGCTCTTTATGATTTGATTAAAGAAAACAAAGGGAGCAAGCCAAAGTCTGCAAAATCACGCTCAAAAAAGCAGGAAAAATAATTTCGGGCGTTTTGCCCGAATACATATATATTGTGACGCTTATGATTTGTATGAAATCTTAACTATGCCAACCCATACGGCTTTTCAGCGTACAAATAACAAAGAAGATTCGTAAAACTTATTTTTTGGAGGGAATACATAACCATGTCAATTTTAGATGCTATTATTCAGGGTGTTGTTCAGGGACTTACCGAATTTTTGCCCGTATCAAGCAGCGGCCACCTCGCAATCACACAGCACATTCTCGGTGCAGGCACAGGCGAAAGCAATCTTTTCTTTAATGTAATGCTCCATGTCGGCACACTTGTTGCCGTTGTTGCATTCTACCACAAACTTGTGTGGGATCTTATCAAAGAATTTTTCCTTATGCTCAAGGATATTTTCACAGGCAAGTTCAAATGGAGCAAAATGAATTATAACCGTAATCTCGTTGTAATGCTCATCATCGGTCTTATACCGCTGTTCTTGCTTTTTCTGCCGATTCCCGGAACAGATATGAAACTCAAGGACCTTGCAGACCAGCTTTCCGCAAGTCCTGTTCTCATAGTAACTGCCTGTTCGCTCATTCTCACAAGCGTACTTTTAACAATCGGTATTATCTGTAACCGCAAGAGTGTTGCCTCAACTCACAAACATCTTGCAGCAAAGAGCAATGCCAAGGCAACAAGAGATAATTTTAATGTTGTTGACGCAATCCTTGTCGGTGTAACACAGGTTTGTGCCGCACTCCTTCCGGGACTTTCCCGTTCAGGCTCAACACTTTCGGTCGGTGAGATGAGAGGAATCTCAAAGCAGAAGGCACTTGACTACACATTCGTACTTGGTATCCCGTCAATCCTTGCGGCGGCACTTCTTGAGGGTGTGGATGCAATCAAGTCACCCGAAGGTTTAAGCAATATTGAATTTATTCCGCTGATTATCGGAATGGCAGTTTCCGCAGTTGTAGGCTATCTTGCAATCGTAATTTTTAAGTGGTTCCTGAAATCCGACAAAATGGAAATTTTCGTAATCTACACAGCGATTGTCGGTGTTGCATTTATAGTAATTTCAATCATCGAAATGAACACGGGCGTAAACCTTTTCACAGGTGCGCCAATTGCATAAATTTTAAATGGAGTGATTTTATTGGCAGCTAACAAAAAAACAGCTGACAAAACTAAAAATACTGCGTCGGGAAGAAAAAAGACTTCTTCAAAAACCTCATCAAAAGGTGCAAAAACTGCAAGCAGAACCAAAGCATCCGCTGTTCCGAAAAGGAGCAGCGGACTTTCGCCGCGTGTAAGGGCAATCCTCTATGCCGCCGTTGCGGCTGTTTTTGTCTGCATAATTTTCATAAAAGGTTCAAATGTCTGGACAATGATACGCAGTTTCTTTTTCGGAGTTCTCGGATTCGGGATTTTTCTTGTTCCCGTAACGCTTTTTTATTTGTGTGTTATGACCGAAAAGGAGAAACAGGTTGCACGCTATAAGCTGAAGCTTTTCCTTTGTGTCGTCATAATTCTGTTTATCGGTGCGTTGATTTACGCAGGCAGCGGTGCAAAATATTCTGATATGAACTTTTTTGCTTGTCTTGGCAATCTGTTCAAGGATGCCTCCGACACATCAAGGTATATGACTTTCGATTGCGGAATAATCGGCGGATTGCTCGGCTATCCGCTTGTTGTCCTGTTCGGCAGTACAGCCGCACTTTTTACAAGCTTTGTTGTAACAGCCGCACTTATCCTTATTGTTGCGAACATTTCTATTAAAGATATGACAGCGGCGGCGTCAAGGACAGCCGTACATATCCGTGAAGCAGGTGAGGAAAGGGCAAGAGTTCGCAGAGAACGCAGAGAAGAAAACCGTGAGAGAAAGCTTGCCGAAAGAGGCGATATCGACATTGCGCTTGAAGGCGAAAACAGAAAGTCCTCGGGAAGTTTTATTGACATTCCGCTTGATGACAAAAAGACAAAGGTCAAGAAAGCAAAGTCGGCAGTAAATGGAATTGACACGGATATTGCCGATTCAAAGGAAGAAAATGCCGCAGACAAGGATCTGTCGCAGGATCTCATCAACATAATCAATCGTGCAAGCAAGCCTATGGGCAAAAGTGCCGACAATACGGTTTCTGCAATTGCGGAGGATATCTCAAACGAAAAGTCAGCTTCTAAGGCTGAACAGACAGAGGTCAAGCCTGATGCCGAAACTGAGAACATCGTCAAACAAGCACTTCTCAAAAGCAAAAAAGACAACAGCGAGGAGGCCGGCGACGAAATTGCGGAACAGCTTGACAGAGCTGTTCGTTCCGATAATTCTCAAAAGGAAGAAAAAAAGTATCAGTTCCCACCGATTCAGTTGCTCAAACCAAAGCTAAATTCCGATGACAGCGATGCAATGGAAGAAATGCAGAATAATGCCAAAAAGCTTATTGATACCCTCACAAGCTTTGGTGTAAAGGCAAGCATTGTAAACATCTGCCGAGGTCCGTCCGTAACACGCTATGAGTTACAGCCTGCCCCCGGTGTTAAAATCAGCAAAATTACAAATCTCTCCGATGATATCGCACTCAGCCTTGCTGCAAACGGTGTTCGTATTGAAGCGCCTATCCCGGGTAAGGCGGCAGTCGGAATTGAAGTTCCGAACAAGGTTGTAAGCATGGTAACAATGCGTGAATTGATTGATTCGGACAAGTTCAGAAACAGCAAGAGTAAGCTCACAACCGTTCTCGGCAGAGATATCTCCGGTGAAATCGTAGTTACCGACCTTGCAAAAATGCCGCATCTGCTCATTGCAGGTACAACAGGTTCAGGTAAATCCGTATGTGTAAACTCAATTCTTATGAGTATTCTCTACAAGGCAACTCCGGATGAAGTAAAGCTTTTGCTTATCGACCCGAAAATGGTTGAATTTTCAAAATACAAGGGCATTCCGCATTTGCTCATTCCTGTAGTGTCTGACGCAAAAAAGGCGGCGGGTGCGCTTGCATGGGCAGTAAATGAAATGCTCCAGAGATATAAAATTTTCTCCGAATACGATTGTAAGGATATTGATTCATATAATTCTCTTATCGAAAAAAATATGAATTATATGGAGAAAAATCCACCTGTTGTTAATGAAGAGGGAGAAGAGGTTCAGCCTGTTCTTGAAGTAAACGGACTTCCCGTTGCCAAAGAAAAAATGAGCCGTGTTGTAATTGCAATTGACGAGCTTGCCGATTTGATGATGGCGGCTCCGAGCGAAGTTGAGGACTCAATCTGCCGACTTGCTCAGATGGCTCGTGCCGCAGGTATGCACCTTATCCTTGCAACCCAAAGACCTACCGTTAATGTAATCACAGGTCTTATCAAGGCGAATGTACCGAGCCGTATTTCACTCAAGGTAAGTTCAAACACAGACTCCCGTACAATTCTTGATACAGGCGGCGGTGAAAAGCTTATCGGCCGAGGCGATATGCTGTTTTCGCCTGTAGGTGCTCCAAAGCCTATTCGTGTTCAGGGCTGCTATGCTTCCGATGAAGAAATCGAGGGTGTAACCCACTACATAAAGAAAGCATATTCGGCTCAGTATAATTCTGAAATCGAAGAAAAAATTAAAAGAATTGCTGCAGAAGAAATTGCTCAGGGCAAAAAATCGGGTGATTCAGACTCATCATCTGATGAAGGTCTTGATATTGACAGCAAAATGGAAGAGGCAATCAAGTGCGTAATTGAAGCAGGACAGGCATCAACCTCACTCTTGCAAAGAAGACTCAAGGTCGGCTACGCAAGAGCAGGCAGAATGATTGACGATATGGAACAAATGGGAGTTGTAGGCCCTCATCAGGGTTCAAAACCGAGAGATGTTCTCATGACCTACAACGAATGGCTCGAACGCAGAAATGCACTTGAAAACAGATCCGATTAATAAATAAAGGAGGGTTAAATATGGCTTTTTTACCGATGAACGCAAAAGAAATGCGTGATCGAGGTTGGAACGAAGTCGATTTTGTATATGTTTGCGGTGACAGCTATGTTGACCATCCGTCATTCGGTGCGGCAATAATCACGAGAGTTCTTGAGGATTGCGGTTACAAAACAGCATTCCTTGCACAACCTAATTGGAAAAACGATGATGATTTTACACAGTTTGGAAAACCAAGGCTCGGTTTTATGGTGTCGGCAGGCAACATTGACAGTATGGTTGCCCACTACACGGTTGCAAAGCGTAAAAGACATGATGATGCCTATACGGCAGGCGGTAAAAACGGCAGGCGTCCCGACAGAGCCGTCACCGTTTACTGCAACATAATCAGAAAATTATATCCTGATTCTCCCATTATAATCGGAGGTCTTGAGGCATCACTCAGAAGATTTGCTCATTATGATTATTGGAAAAACGAGGTAATGCCCTCTATTATTTTCGACAGCAAGGCAGATTTGCTTGTGTATGGAATGGGCGAGCTGCAGACAATTGAAATTGCAAAAAGACTTTCCGAGGGCTATCCTGTTGAATCGCTTTACGACATCAGAGGTGTTTGCTATAAAATTCGTACAGACGATTATGTGCCAAAGTCGGTTGTCGAACTTCCAAGCTACGAGCGTGTAAAAGAGGACAAGCGTGACTATGCAATTGCATCACGCAGGGAGCTTGAGGAGGCTGAAAGTTTTCTTGATAATCCACGATTCAAGGGTTACATAAGCGATGTCGGAGGACCTACCGCTAACTTCAGACTTCCGTCATGTGAAAAGCAGAAAAAGCTTGGACTTTGTAAAAACAGAAGATGTCTTGCACCGACACCTTGCCCGAATATGCAGGTGTCACACACGGAATATCTTGATATTCTGCGAAAGCTGAGAAATCTCAAGGGGATTAAAAAGGTGTTTATCCGCAGCGGAATCCGTTTTGATTATCTTATTGAAGATGAAAATGACGAATTTTTCCGTGAACTCGTAAAGTATCACATCAGCGGTCAGCTGAGAGTTGCCCCTGAGCATTGTTCGGCGGCGGTTCTCGACAAAATGGGCAAGCCGCATATTGAAAGCTACAAGCGTTTTTGTAAGATGTTCTACGATTTTACGGGCAAGGAAAATAAAGACCAGTATGTCGTGCCGTATCTGATGAGCTCACACCCCGGGTCAACACTTTCGGATGCCGTAGAACTTGCGCTTTTCTGCAAGCATGAAAACATTCACCCAAAACAGGTTCAGGACTTCTATCCGACTCCGGGTACAATTTCAACGAGTATGTTCTATACGGAGCTTGATCCGTACACTCTCAAAGAGGTTTATGTTCCCAAGTCTGAAAATGAAAAGGCAATGCAAAGGGCGTTGCTGCAGTATTTCATTCCCGAAAACAAACCGCTTGTAATCAAAGCACTCATCAAAGCCGGCAGACGGGATTTAATCGGTAACGATAAAAAATGTCTTGTAACTCCGATGGCTGGACAAACGCAGGGCGGTTATTCAAAACAGAACAACAACCGCAATTCGCAGAATCAGAAGGGAAGAGGCAAAAACGGCAAAGATAAGTTCGCAAAGTACAGACGAAAAAACAAAAAGAAATAAAATCTTTTTTATACTGAAAATATCGGTATGCGTACTTTTCATTGCCTGTGTACTGCTTGTTTCATTCGGAAAACCTCTCGGAATTCCCGATTGGAACGATGTCTATACATTTTTCGGAATTTCAGCCGATATGGAGTCCGATTTTTCTGTTTCGTTTATCAATGTAGGTTCGGCTGATTGTACGCTGATTAAATGCGGAGATAAAAGCGTGCTGATTGACGGAGGAACAAATCTTGTGACCGATAAAATTACTGCCTATCTCAAACGCAGTTCGGTAACTCATCTTGATGCCGTAATCGTGTCACATCCCGACAGCGACCACATCGGTTCGTTGCCCGATATCATAGATGAATTCGGTACGGATGTTGTTTATTTCGGAAAATATTCCGACAGCCACAAAACCCCCGAATACGAAAAGCTTGTTAATTCTATAAAAGAAAATAATATAAAAACCATAATTCCCGTTTCAGACAAACCCATTGAAATTGGAAATATGACCTTTAAATTTTATCAACCCGAAAAGGACTTCGGCAACACAAACGATAATTCGCTTGTAACAATGCTTGAATATGACGAAAAGCGATTTCTCTTTACAGGCGACATTTCGTCAAAAAGGGAAGAATCAATGGTTAATTACGATAAAGAATTAAAATGCGATGTTCTCAAGGTTGCACACCACGGCAGTAAGTATTCTTCAAGTGAAGATTTTCTTGCAAATGCAAGCCCCGAAACCGCTGTAATAAGCGTTTCGGCTGACGATACGGCACTTCCCGATTACTATATAACAGCCTTGCTTAACAGCGTGTGCAAAAATGTTTATCGGACAGACAGCGATAAAACCGTTATGATAACAGTCGAAAACGGTGAGATTTGCACCAAAACTCATGCCTGAAAGGTTGACTATAAATTAAATAATGTTATAATATTATTGTTTAACTGACAAAAATCGAAAGGAATTTTTAAATATGGGAGTATATGAAGAACTCGTAGCCAGAGGACTTATCGCTCAGGTTACGGACGAAGAAGAAATCAGAGAGCTTG
>ULMM01042748.1_pt1 | contig 11747 bp, 8 predicted proteins | sample 1951661 | NCBI WGS metagenome assembly ULMM01 (sample SAMEA4835551, study PRJEB28245) | human gut metagenome | biome: gut microbiome; material: fecal sample | place: Denmark | collected 2008 | reverse complement strand
CGAAAGAGCTGATACAGCCGTTCTGATGGTTCTTTGGTTCTTTTGATGGTTCTTTTGGGGAAGGAGTGAAATCGGTGCTGTTTTCGGATTTTTGCAACATAGTCAAAGCCGAATATTTCGGGTACGCATCGCAGGGTCAGTACATGCAGGGACTTGTGAAGGCAGCTAAGATCCTCCGGGACTATTCGGATGATCACCTGAAGTCGATCTACAACGGAAACAAACCGTTTGCATCCAATTTCAAAAAACAGCTTCCGAAGCCAGTGGATCTGGGTCCTCTGACGACCTTCTTTCAAACGCATCTGAAGGACGAGCATGTTGAGCCTTTGATCGATGCGATAGGAGTTCCATCAAGCATCGAGCGAAAGAAGGAATATGTCTCAGCCGCCCTTGCCGAGCAGGTTAAAGCCTTTATCGAGTCCAAGACCGAGGATGCTCCGATGGTGTTGGTTGAGGCCTATAACCGACAACGAATCACGGGAATCCAGTCTGGCTATCAGATTCCGCAGGTTCTTTACGCAGGAGACAATGTGTGGGTTGAGCCTGGAGGCAATAAGCACGATGTGGGCTGCTACGAAACCATTCATCATGAGTGGGTGATCCACAACTACGGGAAGGCGATCTGGACAGGCCGAAGTTTAGTGCTGGCAAATCAGGCAGAAATTAGGCCTAAGTTCTCTCTGACGAAGCTTGACATCCCTGATGTGATGCCGGGTGGAATAATAAAAATAGCCGTTGACATTTCTGCCAACGGCTTTGAGGGAAGTTTTAATTGTAAGTGGGAAATGCGGGATTCGGAAGGAAAGAACTGCTTCCCGAACAGTAGATATGTTTTTGATGTAGTAGTAAACGTGTCATTCGATTATGACCGATTCAAGAGTATAGGAGGACGAGATCGTGGCTGAAAACAATGTCGAAAAATGGTCCACGCTGAAAGAAGTTCAAGAACATCTTGGCGTTGGCAGAGAAACGATCCTGCATTGGATTTCATTGCGGGGCATGCCAGCTTATAAGGTAGGCCGCCTTTGGAAATTCAAGCTCTCCGAAGTGGACGATTGGGTTCGCTCTGGTGGTGCTGCAGAAACGGTCGAAGATAAAAAAGAAGATTGAGTCCGTTTTTTGGTACAGCTAATTTTGTAAAATGATGCTGGGACTGTGTCCCAACAAGACAAATACAGGAATGAGGTAAATATTTATGGCAAGAGCTGCAAAGAAGGAAACAGCGGTATCGCTGGAAACCGTATTATGGAACTGCCGTGTTGCACTGCGTGGCGTGGGCAGTACTGAAAAAAACAGAGATGCCGTTATTGCGCTGGTGTTCTTGAAGTTCGCCGGTGATAAATTTGAGAAGCGTCGTGCAGAACTTATTGCACAGTATGGCGAAATTCCCGCATTTTTGGAGAAAGCCTCCTTCTACAATGCAGTAAACGTGTTTTACCTGAAAGAGACTGCACGGTGGTCCTATATCGTAAAGCATGCGTCCGCTAACGACATTGCCGTTATTATTGATCAGGCAATGGCAGATATTGAGGACAGTAATCCGCCGCTGAAAGGAACGCTGCCGCTGAACCTGTTCGCCTCTCTCGGCGCAGATAAATCCAAGATTAAAGACCTCATTGATAACGTTAACCTGATCGACGAGAAACGCTTCCAAGAGGAAGATTTGATTGGTCGAGTTTACGAATACTTCCTTCAGGCCTATGCAGCGGCTGGTACGAAGGAAGAAGGCGAATTTTATACACCGGCCTGCGTTGTTAGGCTGATCGCAGAAATGATTGAGCCTTTCAGCGGGGTGGTGTACGATCCCTGTTGCGGTTCTGGGGGAATGTTTGTACAGTCCCTGAAGTTCGTTGATCGCCATCAAGGGAATCGTCAGAATGTTTCCATTATCGGGCAGGAAAGCGTACCTGAAACATGGCGTCTCTGCAAAATGAATCTTGCCATTCGTGGAATCGCTCATAACCTTGGTGAAAAGAATGCTTCATCTTTTACTGATGATCAGCACAAGGATAAAAAGGTCGATTTCATTATGGCGAATCCTCCGTTCAATCTCAAGAACTGGAGAAAAGAGGACGAGTTGACTGACGATCCTCGTTTTACCGGGTTCAGCGTTATGCCGCCCGTGGCCAATGCAAACTACGCATGGATTCTTCACATGCTTTCCAAATTGGATGTCAGTCATGGTATCGCCGGATTTCTTCTGGCTAACGGTGCACTGAACGCAGACGGTGACGAGTTCACCCTTCGTAAGGAAATCCTTGAGAAGGACCGAGTGGAAGCTATCATCGTCCTCCCTCGTGACATGTTCTATACCACGGATATTTCGGTCACCCTCTGGATTATCAACATGAACAAGAAGGCGGGAACCGTAAACGGAAGAAAGCTTCGTGACCGCACTCACGAGATTCTTTTCATGGACCTCCGTCGTTGGGATGAAAATATTGAGGAAATTGTTATCGATAAGGGCAAGAAAAAGAAGAAGATCGTTTTAACTGATAGCCAGATTGCAAGAATAAAGAAAGTTTATAACAATTGGCAAAGCGTAGATACAAGTCTGTATTCTGATGTTCCTGAATTCTGCAGATCTGTGAAACTCTTTAATTCGGATCTGACTGAAGACGAACGAGAGTTAATGAAAACAGGAAAACTTGCCACTATTGAATCGAAAGGATATTCTTTGGCACCAAGCAAATATATCGAGTTTATTGATCACGACTTAGATATAGACTATGCTGCTGAAATGACAAGAATTCAAGCCGAAATGCAAGCGGTGTTAGTTGACGAAAAGCGGTCTCAGGTCATGCTTGAGAATGCATTTAGGGGGATCGGCTATGGCATCAACTAAACTCGGACATTATATTGAACCGATTGACATCAGGAATGTAGATGATCAGTATGGCGAAGAAGCTGTTGTTGGCCTGTCGACGCAAAAGCAGATCATTAGAACGAAGGCGTATTTGGATGGAGTTAAGCTAACATCATACAAAGTGTTTGCACCCAAGACTTTCGCTTACGTTCCTGACACATCGAGACGTGGAGACAAGATGTCGCTTGCGTACAACTCTACAGAAGATACTTTCTTGGTTTCTTCGATTTCAATAGTCTTTAGAGTGTCAAGAACAGATCTGCTAATACCAGATTATCTGTTCATGTATTTCAACCGGCCAGAATTTGACCGGTATGCCAGATTCAATTCTTGGGGATCTGCTCGAGAAACTTTCTCGTGGGATGAAATGTGCGATATAGATATTGAGCTTCCATCGGTTCCAATACAGCAAAAGTATGTCGATGTATACAATGCGATCTTAGCAAATCAGCGGAGTTATGAGTATGGTCTTGATGATTTGAAATTGTCAATCGACGCCATAATAGATCAGTTTAAACACACGGAAAAGAGGATTCCTGTTGGGGATTTGCTAGAAGAGGTTGATGTTAGGAATACTGATGGCAAATACGAATCAGCCCAAGGAATTAACATCACGAAACAATTCATGCCATCCGTTGCCAGCAGTAATGATCTGCTGAAATATAAGATCGTCAAAAAGAATCAGTTTGCATACAGCGCAATGCAGACGGGGCGAGATGAATGTATCAGAATCGCACTACTTCATGAGGATGCTCCCATAATAGTTTCTCCAGCATATTCGGTTCTTCAAAAGAAGACGGACTCAATTATGGAAGAATATATCCAGATGTGGTTTTCAAGAAGTGAGAGTGACAGAATGGGTTGGTTTATGAGCGACGCAAGTATTCGTGCCAATCTGGATCTGCCAAGGTTCTATGAGATACAAATTCCGGTTCCGAATCTTGAGAAACAGAGGGCTCTGGTCAACATTTACAATGCGTATATTTTGAGACGTAGTATCAATGAACGTCTCAAAGCCCACATTAAAGATATGTGCCCAATCTTGATCAGAGGGGCACTTGAAACGGCTACCGAATAAAACAGTTTAATAAAACACAGGAGGATTTGATATGTTGCTTTTCATCAAAACAAAGACTGCTGTTGCGACTGGGGAATACCAGCCTGACGATAAGATATTTACTGTTAAAAAGGGATCAAGAGTTTTCGAGGAGATTTCATACTCCGCAACATTTAGAGGAGCCACCACTGTTGAGAAGTATCGAGCTCAGTATGTAAGGGATGGTAAAGTTGTGTCTGACGCAGTATTTAAGAGCCCATCTACTGCCGCAAACTTTGTGACTGGACGCAGCACCAATGGACTGGCTGCATGGCGTGACGAAAACGGTGTCAGTTTAAAGAAACTCCTCAAAAAATAAGGCTGTCACTGATACCGGTGGAAAGGAAGTGTAGTATGGACTACATCTTTGAAAAAGGAAAATTTACTGAAGATGAGCTGGAACATGCCATAATCGAGCTTTATAAAAAGCAAGAGTACACCTATGTGCCGGGAGAAACCATTCACAGGCAGTATGAGGATATACTGCTCTTGGATGATTTGCGCTCGTTCCTTTCGGCTCGTTATACCAAGAATGGACTGAGCGAAGTTGAAATGCAGAAGATCATCAACAAGCTCGTTATGATTCAGGCCACTCCGCTTTACCTCGGAAATCGTGAAGCGTTCTGGCTGATCAACGAGGGCTTTGATCTTGTGCGTGATGATATCAGCCAAGTGGCACTTCATGTGGACTACATCGACTTCGATCATCCGGAGAATAACATCTTCAAAGTTGTAAACCAGTATTCGGTTCAGGGAGAACACCTGCGTCGTCCGGACCTACTTGTGTTCATCAACGGTATCCCGATTGCGATATGCGAATTCAAAACGGCTATCGAAGAGGACACCACCATCCACGATGCTTGGGAGCAGATTACCATCCGCTACACCCGTGACATTCCGAAGCTCATGAAGTATTGCTTCCTCTCGGTCATAAGCGACGGGGCTAACACCCGGCTCGGTAGCATCTTTACACCTTACAAGTTCTATTACTCGTGGAATAAGGCAAATGACACCGATAAGGTTTCCAATGGTATTAGCTCTCTGCTGACCATGATTGAGGGTGCCTTTGCAAAGGATCGTGTGCTTGCAATTCTTCGTGACTTTGTCTTCTACCCGGACGACAGCAAGAAGGATGAGGCCATTGTCTGTCGCTACCCGCAGTTCTTTGGCGCACATAAAATGCTTGATAGCGTCAGAGAGCACATGCGTCCTGAAGGCGACGGCAAAGGCGGTACATATTTTGGAGCTACCGGCTGCGGCAAAACCTATACGATGCTGTTTCTTTCCCGGCTAATCGCACTCCGGGATAACGAGGCTTTCAAAAATCCCACGATTGTTATTCTGGAGGACCGTGAAGATTTGGACACGCAGACTTCGGAGCTGTTTGTTACCGCAAAGAAGTATCTGCATCAGAGCGATGTTCGCAGTATTGAGAGCCGTGAAGACATGGAGAAAACGCTGCGGGACAAGCCAAGCGGAGGCGTTTATATCACCACAATCCAGAAATTCTGCGAGAAGACCGGACTCCTCTCTGACCGCAGCAACATTATATGTATTTCCGACGAGGCCCACAGAACACAGACCGGTGTCGGAGCTAAATTGAAGAAAACCGACAAGGGAGTCTTTACTACCTACGGTTTTGCCAAATACCTGCGTGATAGTTTTCCAAATGCGACGTACTGCGGTTTTACCGGAACGCCGATTGACGAAACTATCGCAGTTTTCGGTCGTGTTGTTGACAGCTACACGATGAAAGAATCCAGCGATGATGGAATAACCGTACGTATCGCTTACGAGCCGAGATTGGCCCGTGTTATCGTATCGGATGAACAGGCCAAAGAAATCGAGAAGTACTATCAGCAGTGTGCTGCCGAAGGCTCCAATCCGGAGCAGATCGAGGAAAGCAAACGGGCCATGAGTCGCATGTCTGCAATTCTCGGTCACCCTGACAGACTCAAAAAACTGGCAGCAGATGTCGTTGCCCACTATGAATCTCTCTGCTCCGAAAAGCCGGAAGTCGTACAGAAAGCTATGATCGTCTGCGCCGACAGACCACTTGCATTTAAAGTGCTTAAGGCCATCGAAGCGATCCGCCCTGAATGGTTCGTAAAGAAAAAGGCCGAGCACGAAGATCAGCTCACCCGTGAGCAGCTTGATAAACTCGTCGCTTTGCCAATGATCAATATGGTGGCGACACAGGGCCAAAACGACGAGAAGGAACTCTATGATCTTTGCGGCACAAAAGAATATCGCAAGATGCTGGACCGTCAGTTCAAGAACAACGATTCCAATTTCCGGATCGCCGTTGTTGTTGACATGTGGATCACCGGCTTTGATGTTCCGTCCCTCGCTGTAATGTACATCGATAAGCCGCTACAGAAGCATACGCTCATCCAGACGATTTCCCGTGTCAACCGTGTGTTTGATGGCAAGGACAGAGGCCTTGTTGTCGACTATATCGGAATCAAGAATGATATGATGGAAGCCGTCAAGAAATACGGCGGCCCACAGGAAAGTCCGATTGACGAGCTGAATATCACGCTCTCCATCTTCAGAAACCACCTCGCATTGATAGATGAGCTTCTGGATGGATTTAACGCTTCCAAATTCTTCAGCGGAACTCCGTTAGAGCGTCTCAATTGCCTAAATGCAGCTGCCGAGTATGTGCAGTTGAAAAAGGAAATGCAGACAAGGTTCATGGGCCTTTCTCGCAGATTGAAGAGTGCCTATATGATCTGCTTCCCGTCCGGCGAATTGACCGATGCCGAAACAGCTAAAGCTCAATTCTATCTGGCAATCCGTTCCATCATCTATAAGCAGACAAAGGGCGATGCTCCTGATGCAGAAGTGATGAACAGCGTCGTAGAAGAAATGGTCAAAGATGCTATTACTTGCACCGGCATAGAGAACATCGTAGACGAGCACAAATCAGTCGATCTGTTCAGCGATGACTTCTTGGAAGAACTGGATAAAGTCAATCTTCCGATTACAAAATTCAATGCCTTGCTCAAACTCCTCAAGAAGGCTATTACTGCTTATGGCCGCACAAACAAGGTAAAGGCTATCGAGTTTGACGAGCGGCTGCGTCAGGTGGTCGATGCATATAACAGTAGAGACAAGCTCGTGTTCACCAGCGAGGTTGTTGCCGACTTCGTTAACGATCTGTCCGATCAGCTGATCAAGATAATGAATGATTTGAAAGCCGATCAGACTTCTTTCGAGCGGCTGGGCATTTCCTATGAGGAAAAGGCGTTCTATGACATTCTCGTAAAGGTTCGTGATGACCACGGATTCCCGTATGCGGACGAGAAGTGTCTTATCTTAGCAAAAAAGATTAAAGAACTTGTCGATGACAAGGCTCAGTTTGCAGACTGGTCTACTCGTGATGACATCAAGAATCAGCTCAACATGGACCTGACGGTACTACTGTACCAGAACGGTTATCCGCCTGAGTGGGATGAAGAGGTCTTCGAGAAGGTCATGGAACAGGCTGAAAACTTCAAAAAATATAGCGACCAATGATTTCTGGAGGTGGCGTAGTTCATGAATATCAACTTGGCAAAAACTGTAAATGACAAGGACTTTAATCAAGTCTTCACAGAGGTCTTCCACTCGGAGGGCCTTGGTGTGCATGCCAATAGTGAACTGCGCTTATTCCGGCTAAAAGATGTGACCGATTTCCATTTTTCTCAGGACAATCTGCTGACTTTTTTGGAGAGGAATATCGGTCGGTATGTGTTTTCCCGCTCCAAACTGGAGAAGTTCCATCTGGATGGCGATGACCATCTGGTAGGTATTAAGGCTTTGGACATCATGCATAAAAACGGAGCTGCTGACCAGCGTGGGACGGGCAACGAAATGGGCGAGATTCTCCTGTACGCATTCCTTGAGACGGTGCTGGGGGCTCCCAAGATTTATAGCAAGGTCGAGCTAACATCGGCGGTAAAGAGCGGAACTAGCTCCAGCGATGGAATGCATATTAAAGTTCTCTCTGCTGATGACACATCGGTAACCTTCGAGATGGTTTTCGGGGTTTCCAGCGTTGTAGGAGGCTTCGATGATGCTATCAACAATGCGTTTGACCATATCCAGCAAGTCAATTCCAGAACAAGCGATGAGATCCAAATCGTAAACAGCACGATCTTCGAACTGCCTGAAGACGACCCTGTTGTTCGAGAACTCAGACCGATCATCAAGCCGGAACCGAATAAGCAGGTCAATCGTGATTCAGCCTTTGGCGTTTTTGTCGGTTATTCTCTCGGTCTGGACAAGTCAAAATACACCGCTCAGGAATACCGGGACATGATTGAAAAGAAAATGGATGCTGACATTCTTTACTATGCGCCACAAATCCGTGACCGCATAAATAAGATGGGCCTCCAGAATCGCTCCTTCTATATCTATGTACTTCCTTTGGATGATGCGGAGGAAGACAAGAAATCTATCATGAAGAAGATTATGAGAGAAGGTGACGCTTAATGGCCAACAGCAATAAAAAGTTTGGCGAGGCGTTCTTCGCAGAACTGAATGACGACACATATCTCCATAAGATTTACGAGGACATTCTTTTCAACTATTCGATAAAGGTCTTCAGTTTTAAGAAACGGGCCAAGCGTCATATTCCGAAGATCGATGCGCTGACTTTTGCCGATCTTCTTTCAAAATCGAATCACAGCACTCTTGCGGACTCTCAGAAAATGTGGGCGCAGGAAATTGTCACAATGCTCCATTATCTCTATCCGGATGATCCGACGGTTACCTATATGACTGGAGTGGTCCTCGCCAACCTCGGAAACTATCAAGGTCAGAAGCTCATTGACTCCACATTTGATGGTATCGATGCGCTGGATCGCATATTTGGCGAATTCAAAAAAGACTACCTCGCAATTCCTGCGGACCAAGGCAAACGATTTATGAGTGCCCAGAAGCAGGTTTATGACCATCTGCAGGACGACTATTTTAGTTATTCCGGCCCTACGTCAATGGGAAAGTCGTACATTATGCGGATGTTTATCAAGCAGCAGATTCTTTCGGGATCACGAAACAATTTTGCCATCATCGTTCCGACCAAGGCGTTAATAAACGAGGTTCGCACAAAAATTACGGAAGACCTAGGCTTGTCGCTGAAGGAATATAGATACCATTTGGTTACGGCTGCCGGAGACGCTGCACTTAAGATTGATGATAAGAGCAGACGATATGTGTTCATCATGACTCCGGAGCGGCTGCTTTACCTTTTGATGAATGAGAAGGATATCCAGCTGGACTATCTTTTCATTGATGAAGCACAGAAACTCTCCGGCGATGATACCAGAAGCCCATTTTATTATCAGGTCGTGCAGATACTGAGCGAAGCGGAACAAAAGCCCCATATCATTTTTGCTTCTCCGAATGTCCCTAATCCGCAGGTATATTTGAACTTGATATCCGGGGTCGAGACAGAAACCCTTAATCAACACAAGTTAGCCTCTGGATTCTCGCCGGTCACTCAAATCAAATTTCTGATAAACCTTGAGAGCAAGGAAGTCAGCGTCTATAACGAGCACACGAAGGAACTCATGCCAATCACTTCTGTGGCTTTACAGGATGCAGAATTAACGGATGTCCTTCTGAGATTCGAGAAGGATGATCAAGGCAAAGAGAAACAGTGCATAGTCTATTTCTCTTCTGTGAGAAAAACAGTTGATGCCGCTCGTGATTTTGCGGCAAACCGTGTGGCTAAAACTGAAAATGCTGAACTCATAGAGCTCGCAAAAGACATAAAAAACGAGGTTCATAACGATTATTATCTTGCTGAGCTCGTTTCCAAAGGTGTAGCCTATCACATCGGTTATCTTCCTGCTTCAATTAGGCAACGTATTGAACGATTATTTCACGAAGGCGCAATCACAGCAATATTCTGCACAAGTACGCTTGTAGAGGGTGTTAACCTTCCTGCAGACAATCTTTTTATAACAGATTTCAAAAACGGGCTTTCTCACATGTCAGCAATTGATTTTAGAAATCTGATCGGTCGAGTAGGAAGGCTTGAATATAACCTCTACGGGAATGTTTTTCTCGTTGCAATAAACGAAAAGGCATCTGAGAAATATGTATCTCGACTTCAAGAAGAAATCCCGGAGCAGTCTCTTTCTGTTGAGAAAGAATTGACTCGTCCCCAGAAGAAGCATGTTATCAAAACACTGCTTTCCGGGACAATTGTTATAGATAAACAACTAAAAAGCCAGTCTCCTGATTCATACGATCTGATGAGAAAGTTTGCCATTATCCTCCTGAATGATATTCTGAAGAATCGGCAAAGCAAGGTCCGTAGTGAATTTGTGGCCCTTATGCAGCCGGGCGAAGAAGACAAAATCCGACAACTGTTTTCAAAAAAAGAAGTGCAGCCAGATGACGATATCACCGTTTCTATCGACCAGACAGAGTCTTTATATGAAGCCATAGCGTTTAATGGCTTAGAATTCCCACAGGTAGATGACAACGGTGAGTTTGATGGAAAAGAGCTATTGCCATTTCTCGAAAGGTTGTGTGGAATATTCAAGTGGGAACGCTATGAATCGGACACACTTGGTCATGTTGGAAAGGATTCACAAAAGCACGGAAAGCTGAGCTGGTATTCAGTTATTCTCAGTCAGTGGGTACGTGGAGCAGGTTTAAATCAAATCATGTTCCAAGCCATCGATCAAAAAAGAAAACATCCAACAAACGCTATGTTTGATAGGACAACACGTAAATATTATGATTACACAGATACACTGAGGGATAGGAATGACGTCATATCTGATGTGTTGAATGTGATTGATAAAATTATCCTTTTCAAGTTCTCCAATTACTTCTTGAAGGTGGCAAAAGCCTATAAGGAAATCCGAGGGCAGGACCCGAAGGACAATTGGTACGAGTTTGTTGAATACGGCTCAACGAACAAAAGAGCCATAGCCATTCAAAAGCATGGCTTTTCCAGAGAGTCGGCAATGTATATTCTTCGCCAAGGGCAAAAATACATTGCGGCGGATGAACCGGAATTGCGCTTGCATCGCAGTATCCTTGAGTGCCCTAACAAGGGCGTTCGGAATGATGCAGACATGATACAATACAATATCCCGGACTTGTTCGTGGATTAAGCAGGAGGAACGGTAGATGCAACAGATTTTTAGCAACACGACTTTAACAGTCAATCAGCTGATCGAGAAGATCGATACAGGAGAACTTGGCCTTCCGGAGCTTCAGAGGCCGTTCATCTGGAAGGATTCAAAGGTACGTGATTTGTTTGATTCCATGATGTGCGGGTATCCCATCGGTTATTTGATGCTGTGGGAGTGCCCTACGCTTGAGAAGAAGAAAACCATTGGAACAGACTCTCACAACTATGAGTCTCCGAAACAGGTAATCATTGATGGGCAGCAGAGATTGACTTCCCTGTATGCCGTTATGAAGGGAAAAAAGGTCATCAACTCAAAATATGATGAGAAGGCCATTGTTATTTCCTACTGCCCGTTGAAGAACAAGTTCGAGGTTGGCTATCAGGCTACTAAAAAAGACCCAGAGTGGATTTACAACATAAGTGAGGTCTTCACCACAACTAACATTACGAAGCTGATCATCAACTTCACTAAAAAGCTGGCCGAGTACCGGACCTCTAAGGGTGAAGCATTGAGCGACGAGGAACAGGATCTTATTTCTGAAAACATCACTGCGCTTTCTAATTTGAAGCAGCACACGCTCCCGGTGTTTGATATCAAGGCGAATGCTGAAGAAGAGGATGTCTCTGAAATCTTTGTTCGTGTT